>JAEEGL015500038.1_pt1 | contig 14144 bp, 13 predicted proteins | sample 9134231 | NCBI WGS metagenome assembly JAEEGL01 (sample SAMN16246548, study PRJNA631951) | gut metagenome | biome: gut microbiome; feature: rumen; material: fiber-attached | host: Bos | place: Iran: Karaj | collected 2018-10 | reverse complement strand
AGGTTGCGTCATAATTCGTGTTACCGAAGACGATAGCCCTTGTCTAGGCGTAAGCCCGTTGTGCAGAGAACCAGGCCCTCCGTCCCCGGCGGTGGGGGTCCCCAAAGGGGCGGCGCAGAGCGCCGAGCCGCCGCCCGGGGTGGAGGCCCTGGTTCTCTGCACAACGGGATTACGCCTAGACAAGGTCTATCGTCTTCGGTAACACGAATTATGACGCAACCTAGCGAAAGGGCGCATCAATTTCGGTAACATTATTTATTGACGCAACGGGAAAGGCCGGAGGGGGCAGCCCAATGCACCCCCTGCAAGGCTGGCGCTGGCGCGCCGACCACGGAAACCGGCGTTGTCTGGAACCGCCTTGCGGCGATTGGCGCGAAACCCCTTCCATTCCTGCGGGCAGGCCCGCGCATGGAAAGGGGACTCTGCGCCATCCTCTCGGGTTTCCAGGCCTCGCCGGACGCGGAAGCCCCCGGAAATTTGCCCGGGGAGAAGAGGATGCGCCCTTAAGCTGGCCAGGGGGCTTCCCGTGTTGTTCCGTGCGTCGGCGCGCCAGCGCCAAAAACCGAAGCGGCTGCACGGGATGACTTCGCCCCTGCGGTTTACCGCCCCCTGGCAAAAGGCCTCCCCTGCCAGGAGCCCTTCGTCTTCTGCCGCAACTGCAACCTATGGCCGGAAGTCAATCCAATGCCGCGCGGTAGACGGCCTCGATCGCCTTGCGGGTGGGAACGCCTTCGTGGAGCTTGGCGCCATCCACGAAATAGGTCGGGACATAATAGTAGTCGAGCTTCGCGGCGAAATCGGGTTCCTCCATCTCGTCGACGATCTTCACGGGGACATGCGCGAACTCCGGATGTTCGGTCTTGAGCTCGTTCATCCAGCGAAGCGCCCGGGCGCAATGCGGACAACCCGCCATCACCATCATCAGAATGCTTTTCATGTTGTCATTTCCTGCGTCGCTTGTCTGCTGTCAGGCGAACTCGAGGCCGATGAATTCTGCGAGGGCATCCTTCCAGTGGGGCATTGGCGGGAGCCCGGAGATTCGGAGCATCATTTTCTCAAGCCTGGAATTTGAAGGGCGGGGCGCCGGCCGTGGAAACTCCGCCGTCGTGCAGGGCGAGATCTGTTGCCGGACACCCCGCAGGCGGAAGATTTCGGCGGCGAATTCGGCCCAGGAGGCCTCGCCCTCGCATGTCAGATGGAAGGTGCCGCAGAGTTTCGGGCGGTTAAGTATCTCCCGCAGTTCCCGCGCCACGGCCAGGGTGCTCGTCGGGTTTCCGTGCTGGTCGTCGACGACCTTGAGCACGGAATGCGTACCGTCCGCGAGATCGAGCATGGCATGGACGAAGCTGGGACCTCCGAATCCGTAGAGCCAGGAGGTCCGACAGATCACATGGTTCGGGCAAAGGGCGCGAACGGCCTTTTCGCCAGCGAGCTTGCTCTTGCCGTAGATGGAGCGACCGCCCGTCGGATTGTCGAATTCCGTGTAGGGGCGGTTCGATTCGCCGTCGAAGACGTAGTCGGTTGAAATGGCGACGAGCCGAACGCCATTGCGGTTGCATGCGGCGGCGACATTGGCGCTTCCGCGTGCATTGAGCCGGTAGGCGAGGTCCACGGACTCCTCGCACTTGTCGACGGCCGTCATCGCGGCGCAATGGATCACGACGTCAGGCAGATGGGCGCGGACGGCGGCGTCAATGGACTCCTCGTCCGTGATGTCGGCCTCGGGCAGGTCGGTCGGTACGACCTCAAAGTCCGCAAGCTCGCGGCAGAGAGTCCGTCCGAGCATGCCCTTCCCCCCCGTCAGCATCACTTTCATGGCGTTTCCTCCCAAGGTTCGATTTCTGCCAGCGTCGGATGGCGACGGTCCTTCTCGGAGAGGGTGAACATGCCGCCGGTGTCGGGCCATTCAATGCCGAGCGCCGGGTCGTCGAAGCGCATCCCGCGCTCCAGGGCGGGGGCGTAGAGGTTGTCGCACTTATAGGAAAAAAGCGTGTTGTCCTCGAGGACGATGAATCCGTGCGCAAAGCCGCGCGGGATAAAGAGCTGGTGGCCGTTTTCGGCCGTCAGGACGGCGGAGACATGCTGGCCGAAGGTGGGCGAGCCCCTGCGGATGTCGACGACGACATCCCGGACCGCGCCCTGGATGACGCGCACAAGCTTCGCCTGCGTTGCGGGGGCCGCCTGCCAGTGGAGGCCGCGGACGACACCCTTCATGGAGCAGCTCTCGTTGTCCTGCACGAAGACGGCCGGAATGCCCGCCTCGGCATAGCGGGCGGCATTGTAGGTTTCGACAAAGTAACCACGTTCGTCGCGGAACACCCTGGGGATGAGAATCCGCACGTCGGGAATGGAGGTTTCGACGACTTCCATGGCAAGTTCCTTCAATTCAAGATTCCACCAGGGCGACGGCAAGCGCCGAGCCGATGGACTGGTCCATGTCGAGATACTTGTAGGCGCCGAGGCGTCCGCCGACCGTGAGGCGTGGGAACTTGGCTGCTTCGGTCTGGTAGCGGGCGAGAAGGGCGCGCGACTCGGCGTTTTCGATGGGGTAGTAGGGTTCGTCGCCAGGCTGCCAGGCGCGGGAGTACTCGCGCGTGATGATGGTTTTCGACGCAGCCATCGAGACTTTGTTTTCGGGATGGTAGTGCTTGAACTCGTGGATGCGCGTGAAGGGCACTTCGGACTCCACATAGTTCACGACGGATGTCCCCTGGAAGTCGCGGACATCGAGTTTTTCCGTTTCGAAGCGCAATGTCCGCCACGGCAGGTGGCCGAACCGGTAGTCGAAGAGCGCGTCGAGCGGTCCCGAGTAATACACCGGGACGTCGGGGAGTGCGTCGGAGCCGGAAAAGAGCCTTCCCCCTTCCAGGCGAAGGGCCGAACCGCAGGCGACCTCAATGGCGGCGTGGTCGAGAAGGCGGTCGAAAAGCGAGTTGTAACCCGTGAGAGGAATGCCCTGGCAATAGTCGTTGTAGTAGTTGACGTCGTAGTTGGCGCGCACGGGGACGCGCTTGATGATTGAGGAGTCGATTGTCTCGGGGGGGCGCCCCCACTGTTTCGAAGTGTAGCCGCGGAAGAAGGCGTCGAAGAGCGCCGCGGCGTGCGCCTCGTCCTGCATGAAGGACTCGACTTCGCCCGGCGTGAGCTCTACATCGAAGAACTTGTTGATCAGCGCGAGCCCGAGCGGCAGATAGTAGATCCGCCCGCGGTACCGCGCGAGCACCTTGTGCTGGTATCCGTTGAATGTGACGAAGCGGTTTGCAAAGGCCCACACCTCGGGCAGATGCGTGTGAAAGATGTGTGATCCGTAGAGATGGATTTCGACACCGGTTTCCGCATCGGTTTCGCAACGGACATTTCCGCCGACGGCGTCGCGCTTTTCAAGAACGAGGACGTTTCGGCCCTTCTCGGCGAGACGCCGGGCGAGTGTGCATCCCCAGATTCCGGCTCCTGCGACAATGGCATCAGGCTTCATGGATGATTCAGGCAATTAAAATCAAGAAGGGGAATTATACGAAAGGAATCCGAACTTGTCTAATCCTTTTCGGCGCAAACGCGGCGCTTTGCGATTTCGCGAAGGATGGAGTCCGCAGCCTTGTCCCACGAGAGTTCGCGACAGGCGTAGATGCGCCCATGGCAGCCCATGTCGTCAAGATCCTCGCTGGAGCAGGAGCAGAGTTCGCCGATGGCCGAAGCCAGACCTGCGGCGGAGATCTCCGTCCACCAGCCCATTCGTTCGCCGCCGTCCCCGCCCTCGAGGACTTCCCAGGGGGCGCCTTGGGTTGCAATGGCGGGCTTGCCGCAGGCCAGCGCCTCGGCTACGACAAGCCCGAAGTTCTCGCTGCGCGACGGGAGGACGACGCAGTCCGCCGCCTCGATCAGCTGCCACTTTTCCGCCCCCTGGACAGGGGCCAGGAATTCGACGGCATCGGAAATGCCCATTTTCTCCGCCTGTTTCTGCAGGGCGACCCGCGTTCCCTCTTCGTCGGGGCCGCAGAGGACAAGGCGGGCATCGCGAATGGCCGCCGCTCCGTCTGGCTTTCCCAGCAGCCTTGCACCCTTGTGGATCCACAAGGCCTCCAGAAGAAGATCCAGGCCTTTCATCGGATGGAGGCGGCCAAGATAAAGAAGCGTTCGAGGGGCGGCGCCATCGTCCGAATCCTCCTCTCGCCGCCGCATCTCCGACTCGCCGGCACGGCAGCTCGGCGGAACGGTGACGCCGTGGCGCACGATGAAAATCCGGTCTGCGCGACATTCCATGCCGGGAATCCCAATCGTCCAGTCCCGTTCCTCCTCAGACGAAACGTGTATGGCGTCCGCCCGGCGTAGAAGGGGGTAGTCCAAATGGGCTGCCAAACGCTTGCGCCAGGCCGAATGGGCCAGTTGGACGGGGTTGAAGCTGCCCGCCGGGCGCATGACGAGCATGCGGTGCGACCGGATGGCGCACCAGGCGGCCCACCAGACGGGGAAGGTCCACTGCCCATGCACGTAGACGATATCGGCCATGCGGACGAGACGTCCCAATCCCAGAAGCATCTGCCAGGAGAAGTAAACCAGGTCGGGGAATGAGGCGCGAAACGTGACGGTTCTCACCCCGCTGCGCGCGGCTTCCTCCACTGCGGTCGACAAAGGTCCGTCACGGCGCGTGACCAGCGTGACCTCCGCACCGTTGCGTGCCAGCGCTGTCGCAAGGGCCGGTACGACCTCGGAAAACCCTCCGCCCGACGCGGGCAATCCGGCCACGACGCAGAGAATGTTAAGTTTTCGATCAGACTGTAGCATGCGCATTCTCCTTCCCTACCGTCGCATCCGTTCGTACAGAAGCCCGATTGTCTCGTGCATGATCCGCTCGGCACGATCAAGATTTCGAACCCCGAAATGCCAGTCATACCACCGCCACTGCGCGTTGGGACCGAAGAAAAGATAGTCGCACGGGGCGGGAACGGGGGTGCGGCCGCACGATTGGAAAACCATCATTGCGCGCGGCATGTGCGAGGCGGAGGTCACGACAACCAGGTGGTTCGTCCCCGCGAAGCGAATCGTCTGGCGCGCCTCCTCGACCGTGTCCCGCGCTTCGGTGTAGAAGGACAGGCGGTTCGTCGAGACGCCGTAGGTGGTTGCCCATTCCAGAATTGCGGCATGCTTGTCCGCGACATCGGCATCGCCTGAAACGAAGACGAGCAGACGGCTTTCGGGAATGCGGTGGCAGATGAATGCGCCTTCCGAAAGACGTTGGCGCAGACAGTAGTTGTCACGGAAGCGGAAGGGCAGGTCCATGGTCTCAAAGCCATTTCCCAGCACAGCCACTATGGCGCCCCGCAAGTTGTCGCAAAAGGCCGCGTCATCGCCCGGAAAGGGCGCATGCGTTCGTTCCAGCCGTTCAAGCGCCCCGTTGAAAAGGCCGAACCCAAAGGCCAGGAACAATGCCAGGTCCATCCCGTGCACAACTCTGCCCGCCCGACGGGTCCGTGGAAAGAGGCGAAGTATTGCGCCGAGGATCATCAGGCAGAAGAGAAGCGGAACCGGATGCAGCAAACGGGATATAAAGTTCTTTATAAAAAACGGCACGGTAAAATTATATACCAACACGCCGCGGCTTGCCACTCTTTTCGTCTGCGGGCTGGCCGCGGATGCGTGGCGGATACGTTCGAAATGTAGTAAACTTAATGCAGGGCCATCTGGAACCACGTATGCGCGAAAACACCCATGTTTCCACAAGGCAGACGGGACGACGATGCAGAGACCTGATCGTCGTGATTCCCGTATACAACGAGGAGAAGGCTGTCGGATCCGTCCTGCGTGACTGGTGCGGAACCTTGGACGCCCTGCACGTCGACTATCTCATTGCCGTCTACAACGACGGATCCACGGATGGTTCGCTGCGGGTGGTGCGGGCATTTGCGGAGACGGCCGACGGGCGTGTCATGGTTGCGGACAAGCCGAACGAAGGCCACGGCCCCACCATCCTCCGCGGCTACGGCGAGGCGGTCGACGCCGGATGCGACTGGATATTCCAGGTCGACTCCGACGACGAACTGGGTTCCGCGCAATTCAAGCTTCTCTGGGAGGCGCGCGACAAGTTCGACCTTCTTGCCGGACGGCGCATCGGCCGGCAGCAAACCGGATCAAGAAAACTCGTTTCCGCCGTTTCACGGCTGGCGGTCCGGATCTTCTTCGGCAAAACGATCTGGGATGTCAACGTTCCCTATCGCCTGATGCGGACCGAGGCTTTCTCGGGCATCATACGGGCGATACCGCCCGACACATTCGCGCCAAACGTCATATTGTCGGGCATGGTGGCGCGGCGTCGCCTGCGCTTCCAGGAGGTAGACGTAGCTCAGCGCCCACGGCGCGCGGGCACCTCGTCCCTGGCTCGCCTGAAGCTCCTCGCCTCCGCTTTCCGCTCCTTCCGGCAGACCATCGCCTTCGCCATCCGCCACTAGGCCTTTCTTTGGCCCGGCGTGGAGTTCGAGGAAAGGGCGCTCTGCGGTTTCAGGGCCCCTCGGCCATCGCACCGCCTTGCTCCCAAACCACGAAACAAGCGTCCCGCCGACAAATTCCGACTTCGTTGCGCAGGCTTGGCTGCGTTAGGCGAGGAGGGTCGGTCGCGCAACGCACTTTTCCGCGTTGAACGACAAGGACGAAGCATGGCGGAACCAGGACAGGCGGAAAGGTCGGGACTTTACGAACGGGGCGCTAGTGTGACGGAACCTAAAGACCTTTCCCATGCGGGCCACGGGCGCATGATGCATCGTTGCCGACGCTTGCGTAATTATTACGCCTTCGCGCCGGAGCCTCGCCTGATGCGTCCGTGGCTCCGCCTTGGACTATTTATTTAGGTTCCACCACACTAGCTCGTCGCCTTGGCCTTGCGTTTGCGGGGCGGCTTGACGGCGGAGAAGGTGAGTTTCGTTCCGTCACAGGAGCCAACGACGAGCTTCGGCGATGCGCCGAGGCTGCCGGAGAGAAGGGCCTCGGCGAGGGGCGACTCAAGATGGTTCTCGATGGCGCGGCGGAGGGGGCGTGCGCCAAACGCCTGGTCGAAGCCGCGGTCGAGGAGGAAGTTTCTGGCCGCCTCGTCGAGATCGACGGTGATGCCCTTGGCGGCGGCGAGCCTGTCCGTGACGCGCTTGAGTTCGATGTCGAGGATCTTTGAGACGTCGGCGCGTTCAAGCTGGCGGAAGACGATGATGTCGTCGAAGCGATTGAGGAGTTCGGGCTTGAAGACCTGGCGGGCCTGTGTCATGAGCTGGCTCTTGAGGCGCTCGAAGTCCTTTTGCCCGGTGTCGGGCGCGAAGCCGAGGCCGCGGGCGCTCTTGCCAAAGTCGAATCCGAGATTGGAGGTGAGGATGACGACCGTGTTGCGGAAGTCCACCTGGCGGCCGAGCGAGTCGGTCAGGCGCCCTTCCTCAAGAATCTGGAGCAGCATGTGCATGACATCCGGGTGGGCCTTCTCGACCTCGTCGAAGAGAACGACGCTATAGGGGTGGCGCCGGACGCGTTCGGTCAGCTGGCCGCCTTCGTCGTGGCCGACGTAGCCGGGGGGCGAGCCGATGAGCCGCGAGGTGGTGAACTTCTCCATGTACTCGGACATGTCGATCTGGATGAGGGCCTTTTCATCGCCGAACATGCGCTGGGTGAGGACCTTCGCGAGGAGGGTCTTGCCGACGCCTGTCGGGCCGAGGAAGAGGAAGGAGCCGATGGGTCGGCGCGGATCCTTGAGGTTGGCGCGGGAGCGGCGGAGGGCGCGGGCGATGGCGGAGATGGCGGCGTCCTGCCCGACAACGGAGCCGGCCATGTCCTTTTCGAGGTCAAGGAGGCGTTTCATCTCGTCGCGGCTCATGCGCTCGATTGGTACGCCGGCGATGAGGGCCACGGTGGCTGCGATGTCGTCGGCCGTCACGGTCGGCCTGCCGCCATCGGGGGAGGCTTTCCAGGCGTTGACGAGGTTCTTCAGCTCCTCCTCGGCGGCGTGCTCGGCGTCGCGGAAGGAGGCGGCCTGCTCGAAGTCCTGCTTGGCGATGGCCTCCTGCTTCTGCTTCGAGATGGCGCGGAGGGCGACTTCCTTCTCGCGGATTTCGGGTGGGCGGAGGGAGGTTTTGATGCGCATGCGGGCGCCGGCCTCGTCAATGGCGTCGATGGCCTTGTCGGGGAGGTTGCGGCCGGGCTGGTAGCGGGCGGTGAGGCGGACGGCGGCTTCGAGGGCGTCCTCGGAGTAGGCCACGCCGTGGTGCTTCTCGTAGCGGTCGTGGATGCCACGGATGATCTGGATGGCCTCGTCCAGCGAGGGCTCGTCGACCGTCACGGTCTGGAAGCGGCGTTCAAGGGCGGCGTCCTTCTCGATGTACTTGCGGTATTCGTTGAGGGTCGTGGCGCCGACGCACTGCAACTCCCCGCGCGCGAGGGCGGGCTTGATGATGTTGGCGGCGTCCATCGTGCCCTCGGCGCTGCCGGCGCCGACGATTGTGTGGAGTTCGTCCATGAAGAGGATGACGTTGCCGGAGCGGCGGACTTCATCGAGGACGGCCTTGATGCGCTCCTCGAACTGGCCGCGGTACTTCGTGCCGGCGACGAGCAGGGCCATGTCGAGGGCGATGAGACGTTTGTCGCGCAGGAGTTCGGGTACGTCGCCCGAGGCAATGGCCTGGGCGAGGCCCTCGACGACGGCGGTCTTGCCGACGCCGGCCTCGCCGAGGAGGGCGGCGTTGTTCTTGGAGCGGCGGCACAGGATCTGGACGAGGCGCTCCATCTCCTTCCGGCGACCGATGACGGGGTCGAGCTGGCCCTTCTTTGCGAGGCCGACAAGATCGCGGCCGAAGGCGTCAAGCGCGGGGGTTTTTGAAGCGGGGGCGCCGCCAGGGCCCTGGGCGTGGGGCGGGGGATTGTGGCGGCGGCCGAATTCGGGGCCGTCGTCGTCGTCATCGCCGTCATCGGCTCGATCGGGGTCGAACGGGTCGGGCGCGGCGTTGCCGTCCTCTGCCGACTCGAGGAACTCGTGGTATTTGGCCATGAAGTTCTCCGCGTTCACCCCCAGGCCGTCCATGACCTGCGCCGCGACGCCCTCGGATTCGCGGAGGAGGGCGAGGAGAAGATGCTCGGTGCCGACTATCTCCTGGTTGGTGGCGACGGCTTCGGCCATCGCCATGTGGAAAATCTTCTTCGCACGGGGGGTGTAGGCGCGCGTACCGATGGTCTGCGTGTCGCCATCGCCGTGGCGGATGGCCTGCTCAACCGCGAAGCGGACGTTGTCGGGCGTTACGCCAAGGTCGGCGAGGATGTCGATGGCGATGCCTTCGCCGAGGGCCATGAGGCCGAGAAGGAGGTGTTCCGTGCCTATGTACGGGTGATTGAAGCGTTCGGCCTCCTGGTTGGCGAGTCGGATGGCTTCGCGTGCGCGGGGCGAAAATTTCTGCATGTCGCTCATGGTTTCGGTGTGTGTGGGTCTTCGGGAAGGGGGTGGAAGGAGGCACGCGCCAGATTCGGGCGGATGAAGTTCGCACGGGCCGCATCGCGGAAGTCGGGGTCGTCGACTTCCTCGCGGATGGCGCCGTCGAGCAGGAGGGCGCGGCGGAGCGCGTAGTGGCCGCAGGCGGCCGAGATGGCGTCGATTTCCTCGGCCCGGACATGGCGGACCATGCCGAGCGAGACGCCGAGGCGTACGCTGGCAAGGGCGTTTTGGGCCTCTTCGGCGGTGATGATGTGCGCGCTCTGAAGGACGGCGAGGCCGCGCGCGACCATATCGTTGAGGAAGACGCAGCCTTTCGTCATGGAATAGCGGCGCGCCTGGCGCTCGACGCGGATGACTTCGTTGACGATCTTCTCCAAGCGCGCGATAACGTCAGCCTCGGAGAAGCCGAGCGTACCTCGGTTGGAAATCTGGACGAGGCAGGAGGAGGTCGAGGAATTTTCGCCGTTGAGGCCGCGGGCGTTGAAACCGAGTCGGTCGACGGCGCGGCAGGTCGATTCGAACTCGTTGCAGGCCACGAGGCCGGGCAGGGCGAGCATGACGCTTGCGCGCATGCCGGTGCCGAGGTTGCTGGGACAGGCGGTGAGGTAGCCGAGCTTCTTGGAAAAGGCGTAACGGAGACGGCGCTCGAGCGCCGTGTCGAATCGGTCGGCTGCCTTCCAGGCGTCTTCGAGCCGATAGTCGGCGCGGAAAACCTGGATGCGGATGTGGTCCTCTTCGTTGACCATCATCGAGAAGCGTTGCGAGTCGTTCGGTGACGCGTTGGCGTCGAGAAGGAAGCCGGCGCCGGGACCGCGGCCGAGGAGGTCGTGGCTGATGCAATGCGATTCGTAGAGGCAGCCGGCGAGGTCTTCGTCGTCGGCCACCTGGGCGGCCTCAAGGGCCATGCCGACTTCGACGCCGGCGGGAACGGCCGCCTGGACTACGCGCGCGAAGACGCGCAAGCGGTCGTCCGGCGGCGCCCAGTCGGGGAAGGGGGCGTCGGCGAGGTTGCGGGCGAGGCGGATGCGTGACGAGACGACGACCAGGCCCAGGGGATCCTTCGCCGCGGCGCCGCGGCGCCGCGTTTGAGCGGGCTTGCGGCGGGGAAAGGTCACTTCGCCTCCTCCCGGGCATTTTTCGGAAAGTCCGCCGGAACTTTCCCGACATGCGTGGCGCCAGGCTGCATGTCGCGGATGACGGGGCCGAGGGGGCTGGCGAAATGATCGTAGCAATGGGCGCAGCCCAGGCGCGAGGATCGGCGGTAGTCTTCGGCCGTCATTCCGCAGAAGGGGCAGGGGGGGGCGGGCTCGCGCGATGTGGGATTGGCGATTATGGACGCCGTCTCAATGCCAGCGTCTATCATCTGCTTGATGAGGCCCGTGAGGAGCTTGGCTGCGTCGGGCGTTCCCTTTTGACGTCCTTCGGCCTTGCTGCCGGGAGGGGGCGACGCAATCTCGCCTGCCTGGGCGCATGCCTGGCAGACATAGAGCTCCCTGTCCGCCCCGTCAACGACGCGGTGGATGGCCACTTCGGCCTCATGCTCGTGGCAAATCTCGCATTTCACCTGGAAAAATCCCTTTAAAACCAACTTTGATATTCTATCATATTTCCCTTTTCCGCGAAAATCAAGGCTTGAGCCAGAGATTCCGCACGGGCGCGTCGTGGCTCTTGCCGCGTGCAGTCGGATCTGCTATACTGACCCCCGCCCACGGGGCAAGGTTCCGCAAGAATCCGGGAGATCCCGTGGGCGGAGGCTGTCGTCTGACAATCTTATGGACAAAATCCTTTCCATCATCGTTCCTTCGTACAACATGGAGGCTTATCTGCCAAAGTGCCTTGGCAGTCTCGTCATTGACGACAAGGAGCTGCTCCGGAAGCTTGACGTCATTGTCGTGAACGATGGGTCGCAGGATCGTACGGGCGCCATCGCTCACGAGTTTGAGGAACGGTTCCCCGGCGTCTTCCGCGTAATCGACAAGGCGAACGGCCATTACGGCAGCTGCATCAATGCGGCGCTACCCGCCGTAGCGGGCGAGTTCGTGAAGGTTCTGGATGCCGACGACAGTTTTTCAACATCGGGCTTTCAGTCTTTCGTCCGTTTTCTTTACGACCGTGCGGGCGATGCCGATCTCGTCGTCTCGGACTACGACGTAGTTGACGAGGGCGGCGGTGTCCAGGCACATTTTGCGTATGGATTTCCCGTTGACGAGGCCTTTCCCCTGGAGCGGCTTGTCGCGACATGCGGCTGCCTGATGATGTACTCCTTCGCCTATCGGACATCCATTTTCCATTCCGTTCCCTATCGCCAGTTGGAAGGGTTTCCCTACACCGATGGGGAATGGAGCCTGCTGCCTTTGGCAGGGGTCTCGCTTGTCCGCTATTGTCCTGCAACGGTGTACCGCTATCTGCTCGGTCGGGCCGGGCAGACGGTGGAAGAAGCGCAAATGGCGAAAAATTACTGGATGCTTGGCGAGGTAGCCTTGGACATCGTGTCACAATTCATGACCCTTCGCGCCAAACTGGGAGCCGAAACCCGCCTTGTGCTTCAGAAGGCCATCGTCCGCCATCTGGCGCATTTCTACAGGGGGGGGATCATTTCAGGTGAAAGGCCGCCCAAAAACATTGACTTGGCCGACTTCGACCTGCGCTTGTCCAAGGTGTCCGAGGAACTTTACCGATCGGTGGAAGAGGAGCCGTATTCCCGCCATCTCCCTTATCGCTTTATTCGCGGCTGGCGCTTGCATTCGCCATTCTTTCCCATCATGCGGAAGGCCTGCCTCGCCTATTCGCTTTTTGCGAAGCGCTATGCACGCCGCAGGCGTGGTGTTCGGAAATGAATCGGCGGACATTTGGCGCTGTCCGCCCGTGTCGCATGCTTCCCGTTCGCGACGGGCGCTCTATGGGAAAGGCAGGCTGCGGCATGCCAGACAAGGCGGCCGGCCCGTTCATTCTGACTGCGCGGCACGACGGCGGTCGTCCCCGAGGCCCGACATGCGCATTTTGCCGGGTTGACGGATGGCGGAGTCGCGCGACGAAACAAAGGTGCGCATCATGCGATGCGCAGATCGAAGGCCGGGAAGAGCTCCCCTGCAAAAAGCGGGGGCAGGATTTCCCGGTGCTGGTGCCGGCGATTAGACGGCCACTTCGCGATTGGTCTCGGACGACTTGTAGATGGCGTCGAGGACCCGCATCATGATGACGCCTTCCTCTCCCGTGGCGGGAACGTCGCATTCGCCCTGGATCGACTTGACAAACTTCTCCATCTCCTTCCGGAAGCCGTCGGCATGCGTGTCGTAGTCGAGGACGATGTCGGCCGGGCGGTCGTCGTACTCGGTGAGGAGGGTAATGCCAGGTGCGGAACCGCCGAACTTGATGCCGCCCCTGTCGCCGAGGATCTCGATGAAGTCTTCGGGCTGGGCGTTGCAGGCCCAGGCGACCTGGAAGGCGAGGGTGGCCTTCTCGCCGAAGCGAATCAGGCCCGTCGCGTAGTCGTCGACGTCGAAGACGCCGTCCGCGTTGGGCGGTCCGGCCCACATGGAGACATAGTGGTAGTCCTTGATCGGCGAGCCGAACTTCGAGTAGGTCTTCGCGGAGACGGATGTCGGATTCCAGAGGTTGGCGACATACATCGCGAGGTCGAGGGAGTGGACGGAGATGTCGATCACGCCACCGCCTCCGGAACGGGCTTTCGTGGTGAACCAGCCGCCAAGTCCGGGGATGCCGCGGCGGCGAATCTGCTTGATGTTGATCTGGTAGATTTCGCCGAGCCTGCCGTCCGCGATGCACTTCCTGATGATTTCGGCTTCGGCGCACTGGCGGCGAACCATGCCCATCTGGAGAAGCTTGCCGGAGGCGTCTCGCGCGGCTACGATCTGGCGGCCGAGGTCGGCGTTGAGGCTCATGGGCTTCTCGAGGAGGACGTGCTTGCCGGCCTTTAGGGCGTCGATGGCGATGGGGGCGTGGAGGTCGTTGGGGACGCAGACGGAAACGGCCTCGATCCCGGGGTCGGCGAGGAGATCGCGGTAGTTCACGTATGTTCTGGCAATGCAGTGGCGGGCCGACTTGGCCTTGAGGGTTTCGGGGTCGATATCGCAGAGGGCGATGACATCCGCGTCCGCGACCTTGGCGTAGGCATCGGCATGCGTGGAGCCGATGGAGCCAACGCCGATGATGCCGATTTTGACTTTTCTGCTCATGGGGGCTTGTTCCAGACCGCCAGCGCCGAGGGCCGCCGACAACATGGCGGCACGGCTTCGCATTTGCCTTCGGCGAAGGGGTTGCGGTCGTTTTCGCGAAGCATGGGAGTATAATAGCACATCGTCCCCGAACATGTCCCATGCTGCGCAATCTTGGCGGAATCGCACGCCAAGACGTTGCACCGGGACGGTGCGATCAGACCGGCGGCCCCGCAACCGGCTGGCATTCCGTCCGCAAAGTCCCGACCTCTTTGCCTGTCCTGCTTCCGCCATGCTTCATCCTCGTCGTTCAACGCGGAAAAGTGCGCTTCGCGACTCGTCCTCTCGAGACGAAGCCAAGCCTGCGCAACGAGGCCGGAATTGTCGGACGGGAAAGCAGTGTGCTGATTCTTAAACCGCATCTCATCGCGCTTAGGCCATAGGCTTGGCCAGAGAAGTGGCCGGCGGGAGAGTTTCAGGCGGGGTCAGCCCGAGGGCTTCGAGGGCCTTGCGTGACGCCT
>JAEEGL013773028.1_pt1 | contig 14144 bp, 12 predicted proteins | sample 9134231 | NCBI WGS metagenome assembly JAEEGL01 (sample SAMN16246548, study PRJNA631951) | gut metagenome | biome: gut microbiome; feature: rumen; material: fiber-attached | host: Bos | place: Iran: Karaj | collected 2018-10 | reverse complement strand
TCGTAGATGTTGTGGATGATCATCGGTTCCTTGATGATCTCACCGACCGTCATACGGGGGTTGAGGGAAGCATAGGGATCCTGGAAGATCATCTGCATGTCCTTGCGGAAGGAAATCAGTTCCTTGCCTTTCAGTTTGGAAATGTCCTTGCCCTCGAACTCTATGGTGCCGGCTTCCGGCTCATACAGCTTGACGATGGTGCGGCCAAGGGTCGTCTTGCCGCAGCCGCTTTCCCCGACCAGACCGAAGGTCTCGTTTTCCATGACGTCGAAGGAGACGTCATCGACCGCCTTGACGATCTGCTTTCTGGTGAACAGTCCGCGGGTGGCATCGAAGTAGGTCTTCAGATTTCTTACGCTTAAGATGGGTCTTTCGCTCATTTTGCCACCTCATTTCTCTGATACAGCCAGCAGGCACTCTGATGGGTGTCACTGAAGGTCGTCACTTCCGGCTGATGGTCCTTGCATATACGCATGGCCTTCGGGCATCTGTCCACGAAGGGACAGCCCTTGGGAGGATTCAAGAGATCCGGAGGCGATCCGGGGATGGGAGTAAGGCTCTTTTCGTCATCGTCTTCGGGGTTGGCGATGCAGTTCAGCAAGCCTTCGGTATACGGATGCTTGGTATCGTAGAAGATATCCTTATCCGTGCCTATCTCCACGATCTTGCCGCCGTACATGATCGCGATGCGGTCACACAGTTTGGCGACAACGCCCAGGTCATGGGTGATCATGATGATGGCGGAGTTGCTGTTTTTCTTCAGATCGTCGATCAGCTCGAGCACCTGCGCCTGTATCGTAACGTCCAGGGCCGTGGTCGGTTCATCGGCGATGACAAGCTTGGGATTGTTGGCCAGCGAGATCGCGATGACGATACGCTGACGCATGCCGCCCGAGAACTCGAAGGGATACTGCTTGATCCGTTTTTCCGGAGAAGGAATGCCGACCTGGCGCATCAGCTCCAGCGCTCTTTCCTTGGCCTGTTCGCGGGTCATGTCCGTATGATTCAGCATGGGTTCGATCAGCTGCGTCTCGATCTTTAAGACCGGGTTGAGGAAGGTCATGGGATCCTGGAAGATCATGGCCATCGTGTTGCCGCGTATCTCCTTCATGAAATCATCGTATTCACGCTTGTTCTTGAAATTCTTGCGGGAAATGTCCTTTCCGTCGAATTTGACATCCCCTTCGGTGATGATTCCATTCTCCGCCAACAGGCCGATGATGGAATACATCGTCTGGCTCTTTCCGGAGCCGCTTTCTCCGACGATGCCCAGCGCCTCTCCCTCTTCCAGCTGGAAGGAGACATTGCGCACCGCCTGCACTTCTCCTGCGCCGGTCTTGAAGACGGTCGACAGGTTCTTTACCTCTAATAACGCCATAGCTTCTTACCTCGTTCTCGCCTGTAAGGCTTCGCCGATGCCGTCACCGACGAAATTCAGTGCCAGGATGGTCAGGCTGATCGCACCGACCGGCCAGACGATCTGGCCCGGATAGGTGAAGAACAGGCCGCGGCAGTCGTTGGCCAGCTTGCCCCAGCTGGGGATGGCTGGATTCAGACCTATGCCGATGAAGCTCAGGCTCGCTTCGGTGAAGATGGCTCCCGGAACCATCATCGTCAGAGAGACAATGATGGGACCCAGGGCGTTGATCACCAGATGCTTGAGCAGGATGCGGGAATTGCTGGCGCCGATTACCCGGGCCGCCAGGGCAAATTCCATCTGCTTCAAAGACATGATCTGGGCGCGTACCTGCCGGGCCAGGCCTATCCAGGAGGTCAGACAGATGGCCAGCATCATGGATGCGACGCTGTCACCGAAGACCAGAAGGATCAGGACAATATAGATCAGGCTGGGGACCGCATAGATGATGTCGATGATGCGCATCATCACCATGTCCACCTTGCCGCCTACATAGCCGGCGATGCCGCCGTAGAGAATGCCGATGACCAGGTTGATCGCCGCTGTTGAAAAGCCTATGGCCAGAGAGACACGGGCACCAAACATCAGACGGACAAATATGTCTCTTCCCAGCTTGTCGGTTCCCAGAGGATGCAAGAGGCTGGGCAGGGCGTTACGGTTGTCCATGTCCTGCATGTCAAAGGTGAAGGGAGAGACTTCCGGAACGATGATGGCCATCAGGATGATGACGATCAGAAAGATCAGTCCGCCAAGCGCCAGCTTGTTCTTGCGGAAACGGTCCCAGGTGTCCTTTATAAAGGTCTTGCTGGCAACCGCGATGAACTCCGAGTTCTTCTCGTCTTCCGGCAGCTGTTCAAACAGTTCAGGAGTCAGAATCAGTTTTGTTTCGTTGCTCATTTCACTCATGCTTCTTTCTCCTATTTTCCTAACTTTATGCGCGGGTCGACAATGGCCGAGACGATATCCGAGATCAGATTCATCACAATGACCAGTGTGCCGAACAGGATCGTTAATCCCATGACCAGCGTGTAGTCACGGTTGGTAATGCTGTTGGTGAACTCGGCACCGATGCCGGGGACCGAGAACAGGGTCTCAATGACCATGGATCCGGTAACCATTCCGGCAAACAGGGGGCCGGCGTAGGTAACGACCGGTAACAGGGCGTTTTTCAAACCGTGCACGACGATCGTGCGGGCTTCCTTGTTGCCCTTGGAACGGGACAGGGTAATGTAGTCTTCATGCATGACGTCGCGGATGGAACTGCGGGTCAGACGGGTCACCGAGGAAATCGGTCCCAGGCTCATGGCCGCCACCGGCAGAATGTAGTGCAGAGGCGACTCCAGGCCGACGATGGGAAGCCATTTCAGCTTGACCGCAAACAGCACCATGATCAGCATCGCAAACAGGAAGTTGGGGATCGTGACCCCGAAGGTGGTCAGGGCCGATATCACTCCGTTCACCCACCGGTGTTTACTGAGTGCGGCCAGTATGCCCAAGGCCAGTCCCATGACCATGGAAACACAGAAGGCCATGGCTCCCAGCCTGGCTGTCACCGGGAAACGCAGTTTGATGACATCCGCTACCGGCTTCTTCTTGGAGATGGATTCTCCGAAATCGCCGCGGACGGCATTCTTCAGGAAGATGAGGAACTGTTCGCCCACCGGTTTGTCCAGGTGGAACTTCTCTCTCAGGGCCTCGTAGACTTCCGGAGCAATGACTTTGTTGTCCTGCTCAAACGGTTCGCCCGGCATGGCTCTGACTCCGAAGAAGGTAATGGTGGAGAGGATGATCAGTGTCAGAAATCCAATCACCAGTCTTTTCGCAATGTACTTTAACATCTGTTTTCCCCTTTCGGCAGACAGCCAAAACTGTCTGAAATCAAGAATATAAAGAGATTTTATAACGAAGTTTTTTCACTTGCAATATAATTTTCACAAAAACATCACTTTTTTATCATTTTCTTTCATAAATTTTATGAAAATATTTTCATTCTTTCATTTTCCGTCTTTTCCGGCAAAAAAAAGAGGCATGATCTGCCTCTTTGCGTGTTTGTTTTTCCGGATCGTTTTCGGATGTTTCTTATTTCATGCCATTTGTGTAATAGGCAAGGATCAGAACCGCCAGCAAAAACAATCCGATTCCCAATGCCAGCCAGAGCTTTGTCCGGCGGCTGGTGTTGGCAAATTCCTTATAGAACAGACCCCACAGCACCGTCACCAGCGTGCTCACCCTTCCGAACAGGAAACTTACAGTGGCACTTAAGGCCGGCATGGAATAAATGGAGATCAGGTTGCCGCCGTAATGGCAGACAGCCGCGATCATGGTCAGATAGATGGCCTTCTTGCTTTTCCCCACCGCAAACACATCCTTCCACATGTGCCTTTTCGTAAAAAGGACAGTGCTGACGATCAGCACGCTGAGGAATGATCCGGTGGCCATCAGAAAGCAGGTCACCACCGGCGAGAAACCGTTGGCGGTTGCGGTACTGGTTCCTATGGACCAGCCGTTTGTCAGTAAGGCGGCGGTAAGGGACATCAGGATCAGCTTCCAGGTTATGGTCGCCTCTTCCGTGTTTCCGTAATCCCTGTCCCGGCTCTGGGAGGCCTTGTTGCACACAAGCGCCGCTACAATGAACAGCGCCGCGCACAGAAGAAGCACCGCCAGTTTCGCCGTGGAATCCGGCAGACCCTCGACAAACAGAGTGGTGAAGAGCCCTATGGTGTTGGTCAGAGTCCCGCTGATCGTCGTCGCCAGCAAAAGCCCGGCCTGATTCATGACCAGAAGGCTGAACAGAAGGCCCAGAGACATCAGTCCGCCGCCAAACAGGATGCGGAATATGATGCTTCGATCCATGTTCACGATGTTTCTCAGCACCGCGGCTCCGTCCGGAACCACCAGAACCGTGATCAGGCTGATTTCCAGAAAGGAAAAGAGATAGAGAAAAAAGATGATCCCCTCGATCGGATAGTCTCCTCTGTGCTTGATGATCTGCATCCAGCTGCCCCACATGCAGGCGGCCAGAAGGGTCAGAACGACCGATATGCCGACAGGAAACATGATGGCTTATCCCTGAAAGACGTCCTTCAGGACTTCCTTTCCTTCCGCCGGGTAGCTCTTGGCGTACTCCGGATGTTCTTTTACATAATCATTATAATAAGATATCGCCAGTTCAAAGGCATGCCGGCGCATCTCGGGAGTGAACTCGTCGATAACGCCCTTGTAGGAGACATTATAGCCGCCCACGATGTTGGCAAGAATGCCCGTCATGACCGGGTTTTCCGTCTTGATCCAGGCCCACATGGCCGCCGCCGTGGAGGAGTTTCCGCAGCCGGTCGGGTCCACGCTTTCCCTGCCGTCAATATCGATGGCGGGAAGGAAATAAGCCTGTCTTTTGTGCAGCACATAGCTTCCTTCGCTTCCGGCCCTGTAGAAAAACATCGGGATGTTCCAGTCATAGAGCTTTTCAAAGATCTCTTTTCTGTCCTGGGTCTGGAAGAAGTCAGCGCTTTCGTTGTGGTTCAGGCTGGCCATTTCCGGCTTCAGGATGTTCAGTACTTCCATCACATGTTCCCGGTCATAATCGCCGCCTCTCTGGATGCCGATCTCATACATCACGCGCAGATGGTGGCGGTCGCTGATTTCCTTCAGCTGTTTCCAGTACTGGCTGTAGGTCGGCTCAATGAAGATGTAAAGCCCTTCGGCGTTGCGGGTGTGTCTGTCTATCTGCTCAGGACGGACATTGGTCCAGCCGTATTCCCTCGCTTTGTCCAGATTCTGCTTCAGGGTGAAAGTTGCCTGATGGTAGTTCCCGTCTTCCTCATAAATGAGATCGAAGGCGTGGGTCTTGTCGTAGCAGAGATAGCAGGCGTCGGTGTTGATCAGGTTGCGTCTGATCCAGTCACCGTACTTTTCCTCAAAATCCTCCGCCGTATTGAGAATCATCTGGCAGTCATCGTCATACAGACGGATGCCGGTATAGCCGAAAACGCCGGGCCCGCCCAGGTTGGTGCCGATGATGCTGCCGTCCGGACGTATGCTGCGGTCTATGGAGGCCTGTCCGACTGAAATGTATTTCATAAACTACTTCTTCTCTCTTTCTTCAATGATGCGCGTAAACTCGTCTGCCGCCCAGTCCAGTTCCAGCTGCGGGTTGGCTTTCTTAAAGGTTTCCACCCATTTTTCCGGAAGCAGGGAATAACCCTGATAGGCGCCGGCTATGCTTCCGGCTATGCAGGCGATCGTATCCGTATCGCCGCCTACATTGGCCCCGCCCAGAATCGTCTGCAGAACATTACCGCTGGAGGCCGCAAACAGGCCTATAGCAATGGCGCATGCCGGTCCTATGGCGCTGGAATCGCTGCCGAGCTGTTCGTTCAGCATGATTTCGGCTTCTTCCATGTCCTTTGCCCTGTAGGCGATGTCGATCGCCTTCAGGATCATCGGTTCAATGCGGGCTCCCGCTGCCACGCGCGCTTTTTTCTTTCCTTCCTCTTCCCCAACGCGGCAGCCGTAAATGGCCGCCTTGAGAACGGAGTGAACGGAAGAATGTGGGCTCATCGCCTCGGCTATCGCCGCCGCGATCGCACCGGCTGCGCTGTAGGCGATCTGAGTCCCATGGCTCACACTGGTCATGACAAGGCCCGTTCTGATCGCGCCGTTGACATCGCCGGGATGGATGGCGCCGGCACCGGCAATACGCATAATGGCGCCGTTGCTGGTTCCGACCTGGTAGTGTCCGCCCTTTTTCCCCAGCTCCACCGGATCTTCTCCGTTGATGATCGCCTCGATCACGTTACGGGTCGTCGGTCCGGCATTACGGGGATAATAAGCCGGCCAGTTTTTGCTCCATTCCACCAGGGCATTGGCCGCTTCCTTCACATTCAGATTTCCCCCAGAACGGATGATGGCCTTGATCATTTCCATCATCTGGCTGGTGTCATCGGTGATCTCTCCGGCCTTGTTGCCCTTGGCGATCTCGTTTTTATCGCAGTCGAGAAACTCCGTAATGCGTCCGCCATAGGTCGCAAGGATCTCTTCCCGGCTCATGGCTTCGCTGGGAGCGCCCATCGCGTCTCCCATTCCGGCCGCATAGAAACAGCCTCTGATTCTGTCTTTTACGTCGTACATGTTGTTTCCTCTCAAGACAGACGGCGCCATAGCGCCGTCTTTCTTTTCTTTACTTTTCGATCAGAGCGCAGATGTCTTTGGCCATCTGTTCGATGTCCATGTTGTTTGTCTCGCTCAAAAACTTCAGATGCTTCTGACCGTCTTTCATTGTTGAGAAGCCCTTGAAGGCGCCCGCCATACTGGCGGCAATCACGGCCGTGGTATCGGCGTCATTGCCCGCGTTGATGGCGCGGTATATCGTCTCCATGATGTCTCCGCCGGCACTTACCAGAAAACCGAATGCGGAAGGAACCGCCTCGGAGGCAAACAGTCCGGTGCCGATGATATCGGTCATCTCGTTGACGCATCCCTCAAAGTCATAGGCGTAGCGCAGACCTATCTTCACCGCATAGGGAATGCGCTTGGCCACGCTGGCTCCGGCCGCATCCTTAGCAAAGGTCAAAGCTTTCTGATAGCCGGTCTCAGCTCCGTATATGCCCGCTTCCACAATCTGATCCAGGGTTGCATCTTCCTTCATGGCCACCGCCACCGCCGCCGCCAGCGCCGTGGCGCCGCTCAGGGCGATGACATTGTTGTGGGTAAGAAAGCCCATGGTCAGAGCGTCATCGATCGCTTTTTCCACGTTTCCGGGATTGAGGATTCCAGCCACCCAGGCCTTCATGCTGGCTCCGTTGGTGATGGTCTTCTGATCGCATTCCATTTCCTCGGTATAGGCGTTCTGGGATTCAAAAGTCCCTTCCAACTTGGCAATGCCGACTTTGGTGGTCGGACCCATGAAGGTCGAGGAATAGAAGACATACTTCGGATCATGCACCCAGGCCAGAAGTCCGTCCACCGCCGCTTCCCGGCTGAAGCCGCCGTGCTTTACAACGGCTTCCAGGGTAGCGAAGGATACGGAGAAGTCATCGCTGACCTGTCCCTTTTTCATGTTGGGAGCAAAGGAATCCTTCGGGGCATCCAGATAGTCATAAACGAATCCGCCGTTGCCCAGATCCTGCTTGATCAAATAGACGGGACGGGATTCCAGCGGAGTGCCCATCGCATCGGCGCAGGCCGCTGCGCACAGGGCGCCTAACACTTTATCGTACAACATCTTATTTGCCCTCCTCTGCCAGCTCGTCAATCTGCAGAGCCGTCTCTTCCAGATGGAATCCGTTGGCCTCGTTAATCAGTTTTTTCAGATCGTCCGGGATCGCCTTGGCGCCGCAGAAAGCGCCGGCAATGAAACCGGCCATGCAGGCCACCGTATCAGTGTCGTCTCCGGCGTTGACCGCCAGATAGATGGTGTTCATCACATCACCCTTGGTTGCGGCAATGAAGCCGAAGGCCGCCGGGATGGATTCGTAGGCATATAAGCCGCCGCCGATGACATCGGCGATCTCTTCCATGGCCTGTCTGGGATCATCCTGATGATCCAGACCGATCTGAGCCGCCAGCGCTATGCGCTTGGAAATGCTGCAGCCGGCCACCGGGCGCATCGTGCCCAGAGATCTTTCGTATCCTTCCTTGGCGCCGTAGATGCCCGCCTCGATCAGGTCGAGATAGGAACAGTTCGGTGCAAAGGCCTTGGATACCGCCGTGCTGATCGCACATGCTGCCGATAAGGCCAGGGTGTTATTGTGGGTCAGACCGGCCAGAACAATGGTCTCGTCAATGGTCTGGTCCAGGTTATTGGGGTTGAACAGGCCGATGATGCCGCTCTTCATGCCGCCGCCGTCGGTCACTCTGTCGTTCTGGCAGAGAACATGATCGTGCTTCTGCGGTCCCGGATCGATTCCCCGGAGACGGTTGATCGTGACCAGGGTAGTCGGACCGGCGCAGTTGGAATAGCGCGGATCGTCATTCCAGGCCAGTAAGCCTTCGGTGGCCAATTCGGTAGTGACATGCTGATGATGCTTGATCATCGGAATGGCGGAATACAGGGCAACCGAGAAGTCGTCAGTGACATAACCTCTTCGGTGTCCGTGGTTGTACAAGGCGGGATAGGGCTCAATGATCTCGGTCAGAAAGCCGTATCTCTCCTTGAGAATGCGCCGGGAATGGTGTTCGGTGACCGCGCCCATGGCATCGCCTATGGCGCCGCCAAACAGAGATCCCAGTATCTTTTCCTGTCTTTCAGTCATGTTGTTCCTCTCTACAGTTCAATGTCGGCCATGCCCTTGAACTTCTTGATTCCGTTGACAAACAGCACCAGTATGACCGCGACATAAGGGATCGTCGCGATGATCTGGGTCGGAATGCTCAGTGAGCCCAGAACCAGAACCAGGGCCTGGGAATAGGCAAAGAGCAGACAGACAAGGAAGATCAGGAAAGGATTTCCCTTGCCTATGGTGATGGAGATCATTGCCAGAAAGCCCTTGCCGGCCGTCATGTTCTCAACGAACATGCTGATGCTGCTGAGGCTGAGGAAGGTGCCGGAAATACCGGTGAAGGCTCCCATCATAAGCAGAGAGATCCAGCGGTATCTGTTGACATCGACGCCGGCCGTCTGGGCCGCGTTTTCGTTCTGGCCTATGCCGCGGATGCGCAGTCCGAAGGGAGTGTGATACATCACGATATAGGCAAAGATCACCAGAACGAAGGCGATGTAAACCAGAATGACATTGTTGTTGAAGATCTCGTCAATCAGAGGGAATTTCTCCATCCAGGTAAAATGAATCGGCTTGAAGGATTTGATCTTGGCATCGTAGACGGTTCCGCGGGTTCCGAATATGACGACCATCAGCATGGTCGTGACCGCCCAGGCCGTTGAGTTCAGGGCTATGGCGGCAATCATCATATTCGAATGGAAGACCATGGACATCAGACCGAAGATGATCGAGATGAACACGCCTATCCCCATGCCGCTCAGCAAGCCTATCCACGGGCTTCCGGAATAATAGGATCCGACGACGGAGAAGAAGCAGGCATACAGCATGACCGCCTCATAGCTCAGGTTGGCGCAGCCCGATGCGCTGTTGAAGCAGCCGCCCATGGCCGCAAACAGAAGCGGGCAGGCCAGACGGAAAGTCGCCGAGAAGATGGCGTTGCTTAACGCCAGATGAAGAATTTGACTAAGCATCCTTCTGCACCTCCTTGCTTTCCAGATAAGCCTTCTTGGCTTTTCTGTCCTTATAGCGGCGGTATATGCCTTCATAGTCTATGGAGACAAACAGAACGAAGAGATATTCGACGATCTGAACCGTCAGACGGTCCACGCCCAGCATTCTCTCCATCTGCATGCTTCCGGCTTTCAATGCACCCCAGACAAAACCGACAAACATCAGTCCGACCGGGTTCAGTTCGGCAATACGGGCGATGGAAATGCCTTCCCAGCCCATGTTGGCCGCAAAACCGTTATTGAATTTGTGATAGGTACCCATGACTTCAATGCCGCCGCAGGCACCCGCAATCGCTCCGGAGAGCAGGAATATGACGATGTACTGCTTGACGACCTTGACGCCGCCGGTCTTGGCAAACTTCAGGTTTTCACCGACCTGCTTCAGCTCATAGCCTTCCACCGTGTAGCGGTACAGGAAGGCGATCGCAAAGGCAACCAGGAAGGCGATGGGCACCGCCAGGGAGGCGCTTGTTCCCTTGATCAGAATGGGAAGCATGGCGCTGTTGTTGACGGTCGGGGTGGCCGCCATGTTGACATAGCCCCACTGGGCCATGCCGCCCTGCAGGACCTGTTGGACCAGATACTGGGTCAGAAAGTCCGCCACGTAGTTCAGCATCATCGTCGTGATGAATTCATCCACCTGGAAGAAAAGCCTCAGAACAGCCGGAACTACCGCCCAGAGCACACCGCAGATCGCGGAAACCGCGAAGATGAACAGAATGTGCACGATTGGCGGGAACTCGTACATGAATCCGATGACCCCTGCCGCAAATCCGGCCACGGTCACCTGCCCGGCGATGCCGAGGTTGTTGACACCGGCCTTGAAGGCGACGATGGCAGCCGCGCCGGTCATGATGGCCGGTGCGCACCAGCGCAGCGTGTTGCCAAAGGCGGTGATAGATCCGAAGGATCCCTTGAAGATGGCTCTGACCGCGGCGATCGGGCTTTCACCCTGGATCATGACAAAGACGGCTCCCGAGATGACAAACAGCACCAGGGATGTCGCATACTTGAAGATCAGGATGTTGCGCCTGTCTCTGGCGTCCATGTCATTGCCGATTTTCTTCGGGAAGAAATTGAACAGTTTAGGCTTCTTCGGCATTTTCCTTACCTCCCAGCATGATCAGACCAATCTGGTCCTCATCCAGTTCGTTGTGCTTGCCGGCGTCATAGAGTCTGCCGTTATAGGCGACCTTAATGGTGTCGGAAAGCTGCATGATTTCGTTCAGCTCGTGGCTGATCAATAAGACCGCGACGCCGCTCTGGGCCAGATCAATGATCTTCTGCCAGATGAATTCGATGGCGCCGACGTCTATGCCTCTTGTCGGGTCCTCAATGATCAGAAGCTTGTTCTCCTGCAGAAATTCACGGCCGACGACCATCTTCTGGATGTTGCCGCCGGAAAGGGAACGGATCTTGTCCTTGTTCGCCTGACGCATGACCGAGAAATTATCCACGATCTCGTCCGTGAACTGGTTCGCCTGCTCGTTATCGATCAGATACTTGTTCTTAAAGCCGTGGGCAATGTGATAACCCATGATGGCGTTTTCCCAGAGGCTGCTCTGGCCGTTGACGCCCGAGCCCATTCTGTCCTGGGGGACATAGCCTATGCCGGCCAGACGGTGCTCGCGCGGATCGGCGTTGGTCAGATCCCTGCCGTCAAAGACGATGCTGGATCCCGCTTCCGGCTTACGAAGGCCGAACAGGGCTTCCACGATCCACTGCTGGCCGCTTCCGGCCACGCCGGCAATGCCGAGGATCTCGCCCTTGTGCAGGTCAAAACTGACACCTTTGACTCTTTCGATCTCATCCTTATCCTTGACCCTGAGGTCTTTGACCGACAGGATGACATCGCCCATCTTCGGTTCCAATTTGTTGGCCTGCAGGATGACGTCGCGTCCCACCATCAGGGATGCCAGTTTCGCTTCATCCACATCCTGCGGCAGCACATTGGCCACCACACGGCCGTGATTCATAATCGTGATCTCATCGGAGATCTCGAGGACTTCCTTCAGTTTATGGGATATGAATATGATGGTCTTGCCCATGCCGATCAGATTGCGTATGGCCTTGAACAGACCCTGAATGCCCTGCGGTGTCAGAACGGAGGTCGGTTCATCCATGATGATGATGTCCGCCCCGCGGTAGAGCACCTTGACGATCTCCACCTGCTGGAGCATCGCCACCGAGAGGTCCTTGACCAGCGAATCAAGGGGAATGTTGAAGCTGTATTCCTCGCAGATGCGCAAAATCTCCTCACGGCAGGCTTTCTTATCAATGATGAAACCCCATTTCAGCTTCTCAAAGCCGAGAATGATGTTTTCAAAGACGGTCAGGTTCGGATAGAGCATGAACTCCTGATAGATCATGCCGATACCGTGTCTGGCGGCGTCCAGGGAATTCTTGAAGACGACTTTTTCGCCGTTGAGAATGATGTCCCCGTCATCCGCTTTGAGGATATCGGTCAGTATGTTCATCAGAGTGCTCTTTCCGGCGCCGTTTTCTCCGACAACGGAATGGACCGTGCCCTTGCGCACGTTCAGATTGACGTTATCGTTGGCCACCAGATCGCCGAATGTCTTGCGGATGTTTTTCATCTGCAAGATGAATTCGTTGTTTTCCATAAGTCACTTCCTTTTTAAAAAGAGGGGCGAGGGATTTTTCTCCCGCCCCCTTAAGGTCTATTGATGGATTTTCGGATTAGTAATCCAGCTTGAATTCTTCGAATCCGTTCGCGAAGACATCGATGGTGCCTTCCTTGATGCCTTTCATGATCTCATCAAGTTTCACCTTGACTTCTTCAGGCAGATCGTTGTAGTCGCCTTCCGTATAAGGAACGGAACCGGCCTTGATGTTGAAGGACATCTTCTTGCCGAAGCTTCCCTCTTCCTTGTTCAGCCAGCGCTTGGCAACATTGTAGACCATCAGGTCAACGGATTTCAGAGTGCTCCAGAAGACAGTGCTTCCCTTGTCGCCCTGGTCAGTGTCGCAGCCGATGCAGGGGATACCCAGCTCTTCGCAGGCAGTGATGACACCGTTACCGGCAATGTAAGCCGCGTGGTCAATGACGTCGACATCCGGATGTTCCTTATGTACCAGGTAAGTGGTTTCCTGACCCTTGATCGGATCGCCCCAGTCACCGGTCCAGTAAGAGAAGACTTCGCAGTTAGGATCCGCGAGCTGCGCGCCGGCGATGAAGCCGTTACGGAAACGCTCGAGGTTGACGGTCTGCAGATGGCCGATCCAGGCAACCTTATGGGTCTTGGAAGTCAGAGCCGCGACAACGCCGCCGATGAAGGAGGACTCATAGGGGTCGACCGGAACAGCAGTGGCAAAGTCCATATTGTGTTCAAAATAGGAGTCAACCAGAATGAAGTAGGCCTTCGGATACTTGGCATGGAGATCATCCGCAACGTCCTGCAGGACAGTGGAGATCGCGTCTGCCTTGATGAAGATCAGTTCATAACCCTCTTCGCATAAGGCATAGAGGTCTTCCTGATACTCAGCGGCTTCCTTGGCTTCGACGAGTTTGACGTCCCAGCCATCTTTCTTCAGCATTTCGAAGCCGTTCCAGACGACCTGGTCGAAGTCACCGGCCATGGTGTCGGTGATCAGAACCGTCTTCTTCTGTCTTTCATCGCTTCCGCCTTCGTTTCCGCCTTCGTTCTCCTTAGTGCATCCGAACATGGAAACGGAAAGAAGGAGTATTAAAAGCATGGTAAAAAGTTTTTTCATATAACCCTCCTTTTTTACTTGCTTTATGACCATATTGAATTTTCCTTTCCGCGCGATTGGCGCAGAAGTCCTTACATATCCATTATAGAAAGCGGAAAGGGAATAGTCAAAGATATTCATATTCCTTTCTGCACTTCTTATTCTTACAAAAAAAACGCCCGTGGGCATTTCTTTGTTTTACCTTTACTGCGACACTGTCCAGTTCTTTCCATCGCTTATGGCCTGGATATTTCCTTCTTTTGTCTCGTAAACACGGATTCGTCTTTCCGCAAGCAGCGAGAGTGTCTTTTCTTCCGCCGGATTCTTTTCGGAGTCGCAGATCACAGCAACTTCCGGCCGGACGGCATCCAGAAGATCCGCAAGCGTCTTCTGATACTCTCCGTGATGGGGCAGCTTGATCAGACCGCAGTTTTTCTCGTCCGTCTCCAGCAGCCATTCACTCACGCGCCGGTTTTGGGCATCCCCCGTAAAAAGTGCGGAGCAGGCAGAATGGTCCAGACGCAGGATCAGGCTCATGTCGTTGTCATTGTCATCGTCCTGTGCTAAGAAAGATGAATCGTGGCATACATACAGGCGCAGTTCTGTCTTCTGCCAATCCCAACGGGTATTTTCCTTCAGCCGTGAGATTTCCACTCCTCTTTTTTTTGCCGCTTCCTTCAGCAGCAGATAAGGCTCCGAAGCGTTCTCGTAATCGGGAGTAAGGATCTGCTTCACTTCCATACTGTTTATGATCTCCGCTGCGCCGCCTATGTGATCCTTGTCGAG
>JAEEGL012820420.1_pt1 | contig 14144 bp, 10 predicted proteins | sample 9134231 | NCBI WGS metagenome assembly JAEEGL01 (sample SAMN16246548, study PRJNA631951) | gut metagenome | biome: gut microbiome; feature: rumen; material: fiber-attached | host: Bos | place: Iran: Karaj | collected 2018-10 | reverse complement strand
GTTTTCATCTGGGCGCAAACCTATCTTTGCTTTCAGCTCGTTCTTCTTTTGCTCTTCTTCTCTATTTCTTATCGTTTCTTTTCTTTTCGAGATTCTGTCGGAAATAAAAAATACCGGGAACAAAATAGGCAATAATGGCGGCACTACAATAAAAAACATTATTTTTACTTTAGGTTCTTCTTCAATGATATCCTTTCCTTTCCACATATTATATACATATATGCAGATAAACACTAGATAGCACATCCCACAATAAATAAGCAAATAGCACATCCAATTCATAAGCTTTTTGTTTTTGATTGTGCAAAGATAGTAATAATCGTAATAATTATCAGACCGTTTTGATTTGCAAGGCTTGCATACGTTAAGAAGATGGGCTATGTAGATTTCAATACCTTACAATCAGTAGAGAGTTTCTTCAACGTTAAGGGAGCAGCATTCCAAATAGAAGCATCTCCCTTTCTAATGTTTATTCAGAACGTCAGAATACACGTCTGAATGTCGTGTCTTCACAATTTTCGTTTCCATTTTTGGCTATCAGATTCATTTTTGGAAATAAAACAGGCGTAAATATGTCTTAGGAATGGCTATAAATAGGATAGTGGCTTTTTGCGGCGATTTTGCGGCGATTTTGCGCCCAAAGTACAAAATTTAACGGTAATTTAGCAGAAATTGAGTTAATTTTAACTTAAAACTATGTTCTAAAAAGGAAACAAAAAAGGCTTGTAAGTGTTTGACTTACAAGCCTTTATCTTGGGTGCCCGGTGGGACTCGAACCCACGACATTCAGAACCACAATCTGACGCTCTAACCAACTGAACTACGGGCACCATCTGAATTGCGGGTGCAAAGGTAGTCATTTTCTGCGAAACTACCAAACATTTCCTCGTTTTTTTTCTAAAAACCCGAAAATTATCATCAAATAGGCCATCATTTCTATAAACTTTCATAAATATTAGGTGTAAATATACAATATATGCTGCAAAAACAGTAATTTTGCCCCGATTTTCAACACAGCCTAAAAAACAGGCTTATTATAGACCAAATTAAAAATTCAAATGAAGAAAAGACATATCATCCTGCCATTGCTGTGTATATGCACGACAATGGTAGCGCAGAACAAGGACACACATAATCATGCAGAAGATTCAACAGATATATTTTTCCGTCACCTTAACCTCAACGAAGTGACGGTAACAGGCGTTACTGGCGACACAAAGCTGAAGCATGCAACAGTTCCTGTAAGCATCATCGCACCACAATTGCTTCGGTCGAAGGCAGCTACCAATATCATCGATGCCATCAGTCATCAGCCAGGAATAAGTCAGCTGACCACAGGAGGAAGCATCTCAAAGCCTATCATACGCGGACTGGGATACAACCGCGTGGTAGTGATGAGCGAGGGAGTTCGCCAGGAGGGACAACAATGGGGTGATGAGCATGGCGTGGAGGTAGACGGTAGCAGCATCAACTCGGTAGAGATACTCAAGGGCCCTGCCTCGCTGATGTACGGCTCCGACGCAATGGCAGGAGTAGTAATACTGCATCCCCAGGCCACTCTGCCGGAAGGCGAGATGAAAGCCAATGTAAGTACAGAGTATCAGACCAACAACGGACTCTTCGCCTATAACCTCTCGATGGCCGGAAATCAGAAGGGATTCGTATGGAATGCCCGCTTTAGCGATAAGATGGCACACGCATATAAGAACAAGTATGACGGCTATGTGCCAGGATCGCAGTTCCGCGAGAGAGCCGGAAGACTGATGCTGGGAGTAAACAAGTCATGGGGCCACTCACGACTGACATGGACATCATATCACCTTACACCTGGCATCGTAGAGGGAGAACGCGACCCAGAGACGGGAGAACTGGTATGCAACACAGATAATGTGAAGACCTACTCAAAGGCCCTACCCTTCCAAGAGGTTAAGCACTACAAACTGGTATGGGATAACTCGCTGAATCTCTCCACAGGATATCTTAAGGCCATCATCGGCTATCAGCAGAACCGCCGTAAGGAGTATGAAGAGAGTGAGGATGAATACGAATTGTTTTTCAAGCTCCACACCCTCACCTACGACCTCCGCTATGTCACTAATCAATGGAACGGATGGAAACTGTCGACAGGTATCGGCGGTATGTATCAGAAATCAGGCAATGAGGGTGAGGAATATCTGATTCCCGACTACCGTCTCTTCGATTTCGGCATATATGCTACAGCAACGAAATCACTTGGCGACAGATGGACTCTTAACGGAGGTGTGCGTTACGATCACCGCAGGATGCATGGTGACGAGCTCATTGAAGACGGAGACCTGCGCTTTACGGATTTCTCACGCCACTTCAATGGATTAACGGGTAGTATAGGTGCCGTATGCAATATCAACGAGCACTTTAATCTGCGTCTGAATGTGGCACGTGGGTTCCGTACACCAAATATGAGTGAGCTGGCATCAAACGGAGTTCATGAGGGAAGCATCCGCTATGAGTTGGGCAACCAGCAACTGAAGGCAGAATACAGTCTTCAGGCCGACTTAGGTCTGGATTTCACCTCCCGCTACGTATCGGCACAGCTGGCACTCTTTGCCAACCGCATCGACAATTACATCTTCACCCATCGCTTGCCTGAGGAGATTGAAGAGGGATATCTTACCTATGCCTATACCCAGGGCGATGCCCGTCTGCTGGGTTTCGAGGCAGGAGTAGACTTCCATCCCGTTCACTCAGTACATTTCTCGAATACATTCTCATTTGTTGATGCCCAGCAGATGCACGCTTCATCCGACACGAAGTATCTGCCATTCACTCCAGCACCACGATGGACCTCAGAACTGAAATGGGAACTCTTCCACCATTCACATAGTACCGTGAATCACCATCACAACGCTAACAGCATCCATCGCTCGCTACTTAACAACCTCTATATCGCAGCAGGCCTGGAGTGTTATCTGAAACAATCTCACATATATAGCGCCGACGATACAGAGACGACGACACCAGGCTACGCTCTGCTATCGCTCTCAGCAGGCACAGATATAAATGTAAATGGCAAGAAGGTTGCAGAGTTTTACATCACCGCCGACAACCTGCTGAACAAGGCATACCAGAGTCATCTTAACCGACTGAAATATGCTGATGTGAACAGCGTTACAGGTCGAAGAGGAGTATTCAACATGGGCAGAAACGTGACATTCAAGGTTGTGATACCTATCAATATCATGTGAGAGCCTCATCGCAGATAAGACATCACCCGGAAGCCGTAGTCTAACAGTACTGCGGCTTCTTTGAATCTCAGGCTCATGTTCTTGCTCTTAAGGAGGATGACATATAGCCTTACGCCATCCCGCTCAGCAGATGCCGCCAGACAGGCTCCTGCCTGATAGGTGAATCCCGTCTTTACTCCTATACATCCATCGTAGGTGAAGAGCAGCCTATTGGTGTTGATGCAATCCATGTGGCGCCCATCAAGAAGAGGCACTCTCGCCTCTCGGCTACCTACGACTTGGGCAAACACGGAATCCTCCATGCTGTATCTTACCAGTCTGAGCTGATCGTAAGCCGATGAATAATTGCTATCGTTAGGCAGACCATTGGGATTGTCATAATGAGTAGCTGTCATCCCAAGATATGCGGCTTTCTCGTTCATCTTGTTGTAGAAAGCTGTGGTGTCGCCACCTATATGCCGGGCTATTGCGTAAGCTGCATCGTTATCGCTCACGAGCATCATCTCATTTATCAGGTCACGAAGCAGATAACCCTGATCCGGTTTCACACGGGAATCTCTTGACACATAGTCCGACTGAGTGATATACACAGAGTCACTATCACTCCCATGCTCCAAGGCCAGAAGACAGGTCATCATCTTCGTGAGACTGGCGATATACATGCGCTCACGGGATTTCTTCTCACTAATCACAAACCCGGTTTTGTCATCAATGAGTATCCATGCCTGAGCCGTGAGATTATCCAGGAGATCGAATCCCTCGACGGTATCGGGATCAATAATGGTCCTGAGGGTGGTCGTGTCTAATGTACTTATCTTATACAATCGCTCTGCCTCCAGATCGCGAACAGGTGTTTCCTTAGCTCCGCAAGCCGCGAGGAAGAGCAATACCGGTATTATATACTTACTCTTTTTCATCATACAGCCTGCAAAGGTACAAAATTTCAGGCATAACTATGCATTCCTCCCAATAAAAAATTCACTCCGAAATAAGTTATGAGTACAGCGAGGAAAGCTACAACCATATAAATATGATAATAAAGAGGTACACGGAAAAACCTTACCGATGCCTTATGGAGTGGTACTGCATAGACCATAAACGTAATGAGTGCCCATGACTCCTTTGGGTCCCACGACCAATAGTTGCCCCACGACACATTTGCCCATACAGCACCAAGGAAGATCCCTATGGCAAGCAGGAACACAGCAGGATAAATCAAAAGTTGCGAGAGGGCTGTGACCTGCTCTACCCTATACCATTGCTTTTGCCGTATCAGTATGAAGGCATGGATTCCCAACAGCAATTGTAAGGCGAAGAATGCGTAGGCACACATCACCGTCATAACATGTACAGAGAGCAGAGGCGACTGTAACACAGGCATCAGCGGAGTAAGTTGCGAGTTGCTGCCCGCCAATATCGATACCAGCAGACAAAACGAAGCTACCAACGGTCCGAAGCCCAAAGTAATGGGGAACTTACGTCGGAAAAGGAAACTAAGTAAAATCATCACCCACGCCATAAACAGCATTGTCTCATGTCCGTTGCTTACCGGCAAATGACCACTAAGCCACCAGCGCAGTCCAAGCTGAAGTGTGACATAAATAAAGAGCAGGCTGTTGAAAGAGATCATTAAGGCATAGAGGATGAAAGAATGCTCCTTTTTGAAGAGCATCAATATGCATAACAGCAGACTTATTGTCAGCGCAAGGAATACCGGCCATTTGTGACTGCGCAATGTGTTATAGAATATCTCCGTGCTGGTCATGCTCTCGCCGGGAAGCAGATTGCCTATCATATCTCTCTGAAAGAGCTTTATCTTTGCAATAATCTCCAGACTACGCTCATGCTGGCCTGTAACGATACTCTCGGTAAGAAAGTCCATCGACTGCTTGATAAAGAACTGTTCCTTGACGGGAATGTCCTTGGGCAAAGCCTGACCTCCTGGCTTATACCAATCCACAAGACCGGAATGGCTCATAAACGGAAACATCCTTATAAACTGTCCTTGATAAAACATCTCTACCATATGGTATTTCTCATCGGCATCCATCAATGCCTTTTTATCTACACCACCCTTTCCTATCCTTAACGCCTCGATAGCATCCTTCAGCTTATATTCCTGATACTCATTGATGAAATCACCATAAGATGCCCATTGACTGTCGATACCCAAGAGTTGCTGTATCTCCCGACTCTTTATCCGGATAAGCTTCTGCTGTTCCCAAGGAGAATAATAGATCATCCAACTCGTAAATATCTCATCGGCAGAATATCCCTCCCACGAAGCATTACCCGACAACTTCGTCACGAAATCAGTAGCTACGGTATTGAGCGGACAGATACGGTTGTTATAGAGCACATTGATGGTACCCATGCGATGTGCGACATCCTTATTCACCGTCTGCAAGCTTGCATTGGCATTGATACTCACCAGGAGCAGGGCAACGGTTATGGCCTTACGATAGAGAGCCCGCATCTGGGTCTTTCGCGACAGCAAAGTGGCTATGATACCTAACAACAGTAACAGATACCCGGAATATGTTATGGCGATACCGTAAGGGTCATAGCTCACACCTAATGTCACTCCCTCACCATCAGAGTCGTAGCTTGACTGAAACAGGCGATACCCTTCTACATAGCCTATGTTATTCATGGATACGAGCACCTCTTCATCGCCATTAAGGATGACACTCTGATAATCAAGTGGTGCATCAGTACCCGGATAATTTACTATACGGAACTCTTTTAAAGTGAGTGAGAACGGCAACGGCTCTACCTTGTTGTCTTTATCGATGAAAGATGTCTCAGAGATATTCTTCCTCAGTCTTATGGTTCCCTTTTGGGCAAGGAGATGAGTGGTCAGGGCTCCTGCCAGTATCACCACAAACGATATATGCAACAGCATCACGGCAGCACGCTTATACAGCTGCTCTCTGACCATAAAGGCACAGGCAGCTATAGTAAGCACAGCCCACAAGGCAGAGAACCACCAGGCACCATATACATGCTCACTCACGAATGCTGTGCCATGATATTTCTCTATGACTGTGGCAAACCCTATACACACCACAATGAGTATGTATAGGGCTATAATAAGTTTCTTAATCAATTCTATCAAATGGATTCTATGAAATAAATGATCTGATCACGCTCTTTCTTCGAGAGATTACGGAACTTTACTACTGTATTGTAGGCATCGCTCGTGCCACCCTCGTTCTTACAACCGTGCCACATGATAGCCTCCATGACGTTACGTGCACGACAGTCGTGCAGACGTTCTACGCCACTACCACACTTGGCAGCCAGTCCGCGTCCCCACAATGGAGTGGTGCGACACCAGCCGGTACGGATATCGTTCTTCATCCACAGACGATGCTGTACGAAGTCAGTATAAGGCCATATCTTCTGATATGGATAACGAGGCATTTCGCTGTCTGACTTAAAGAACTTTGCAGGGTCCTGGATATGGTCGTCACCAGTCTGCCAGGAAGGACGATGACAGGCAGCACAACCGATCTGCGAGAAGAGTTCCTTTCCTTTCTTAAAGTCTTCAGTAGTAGTATTACGTGCAGCAGGAACAGCAAGTCCACGATGCCATATCATGAGGTTCTTATACTGGGCATCAGTCATCTCAGCATCGAGCTGTTTGCTGGTAAGATAGGTATAGATATCCTTTTCCAGATCGCCTGTGTGCCATTCCGGATGTGCCTTTGTGGGGTCTATACGATTGATATACTCTGTAAATCCTGCCTGTACCTCTGGGTCTTGTGATGACTTTGTGGCATAATACTTTCCTGCGAGGTCGAGATAATGATATCTACGGTCTGAACGGGTAACATTGGTGATGTTCCAGATAGCATTGGCACCTGCAGCATCGAGGATAGGACCACGCGACAAAGCATAGGTGTAACGACGCACATATTTCGTGCCGTCACCCTGAAGGGAATTGCTGTAATAGCTATTCCATGTGTTGGTGGTCTGATCCCACATGGCTGGATTAAGAGCATCAGTACGTCCTATGCTGTTGAAGTACTTACTCTCCGACTCCCATTGTGCCGTGATATCTGCATCGGGGATAGCATCTGTAAGTCCTGTACCATAGATACCGATAGTTGACTCAAGCAGCACTCCTATCTCGTTATTATACTGAGTCTCATCCAATGTCACGTCAGCACCACCACGTGCCACAACGACAGGTGCATAATATGCACTATACGGGATGGTCACTTCTGGGTAGATAAGTGAGTAGGTCTCCCCGTCAGGGAACTTATTACCCCACTCGTCGGTATAGTTGTTCCACGCTATCTTTATCTGATTCTCGTCGATAGGAGCCTTGAAGGGTTTTACTGCACCCGTCTGAGGCATACCTGCTACAGAACGTATATAGGCGTTTGTGGTCTTATCATATACCACGAGCAGATAACCGTTGCGATGTGCATCGGCCTTATATTCCGTCTGACGTCCGCCATGTCCATAGCCCGGATGACAATATAGGCATCCGCGTCGCACATATACAGGACCGAGTCCGTGGAATGCTCCATCGGTATTTGTGTTATAGTCTTTCTCAAAGAGATATTCGCCCTCGTTGAAGGCTGTCATCATACCTGCATTCTCAACAGCTTTCGTAGGCTGCTCGAAGGCTGTAGCTGTGTTTACTGAGGTTGTACCAAGCAGTCCTCCTGCATAATAATCTTCCGGATAATCAGTATTCGTAGGGTCACCGATTTCCCATGTGGTGGGATTAATGGTATCATCACCGCTGGTACATCCGGCGGTGATGAATGAGCCCATCAGAACAACACCTAAAAGGGTTGGTTTGTTCATCGTTGTCTATGATTTAAATGTTTTAATTCTTAATCTTAATAATCGACTGATAGAGTTTCTGTGCATTGTCGGCCAGAGTACGATAGGTTGCAACCACTACGTTGTCAACATAGTTCTCGTTGATTACCTGGCATTGAGCCTCTACGGTCTTGTTGCCAGCATAACCAGCCAACATCTCATCGAGCTCACCTAAGGCATCATCCAACTCTCCCAAAGCGTCAATGGCAGTCTTGCACGAAGCGTCGCTGTAATAGAGTGCAAACGGAGCCTTCATGGCCTTAATCTTTGTCAGGGCATTGTCGAGCTTTGACACTACTGTGTTAGCCTGAGAAGCGAGTTTTGCATTGCCGGCATTCTGACAGAAGTAAATCAGCGACTTCTCGTTAGCTGTCGTTGCATCCATCTGTCCGTAGAGGGCATTCTTACATGACACGATGTTGTCGTAGAAGTCGATGATAGAGTTGTATGCGTAAGGTGACTCAATATATGTAGCATCTTCGCCTGTATATGGAAGACCGATCTTTGAGTCGCCCACCTCTCCGATGATGTCCTGACAGCCTGAGATAATCTCGCGAGTGGCGTCAAGGGCTGTCTCCCAGTCGCCTGTGCCTGGATTCTTAAAGGCCTTACCAAAATTCTGAAATCCTGCCAGCTGTCCCTCCTGGTCACCATCGTCATTGATAGCCAGGTGGGTTGCAACGTATTCCTTAGCAATCTTCTGACGCTCTGCGTTGCTCTCCTTAGAATCCCATGTAGCCTCCAGAGTGGAAGTGGCGTAGTAGAGATCCTTGGCCACAGCACAGATGTAGTTATACTCCAGATTGGTGATCTGGTCTATCTGACGTGGCTGTCCCTGACGGAAGAGCACATACTCCAGTCCGTGATAGCCTAAGATACCAGAGTTGGCTGTCTTGATGAAGTTGTCGAGGTTGCTCATAGCCTTCTCATCGCGCAACACATCAGCCAGATCGTTGGCGGCCACAGGCCATGTGTCGGTGTGAGGGTCGATGGAATACACATCGGCAGCACCAAAGAGGAATGCCTCGGTATTCTCCCAGTTAGCACGTGCCACCTTCCAGTCTTCACAAGCCTGGTTTAGGGCTGCCTGAGAGCCGCTAACGGTTGATGTGTTTGAATCATCGTCACTCGAACATGATGTAAAACCTGTAGACAATACGACAGCCATCGCTGCCATTTTCAAAATACTCTTGCTTTTCATTTCCATAATTAGTTTATGTGATAAATTATTGTTTAGCAATTAAAGGAACCATCCTGTGTAAGTAACTCCAAGACTCACACTTGGCTCATTGTTATATGGCTGTTTATACAGAGGACTGTCGGAAGTGAGTCCGTTGTTATTCGGCTTCTCAAAGAAACGGTAGGAATACTCACCCTTGATGGTAATCTGTTTTACTGGCGAGTAGTTGACACCAACGGCATAACGGTATTTCTTAGTGTACTTATACATCGACTCATAGGTGCCTGATGCCATCGTGTTATAATGCTCAAAACGTCCGAAGAGATACAGTTTCTCATCCTTCATCTTTGGTATCTGTGAGAACACGTTATATCCTGCCTCTATTGCATAGGCCACAGCATTACTACCTATATTACTATAGTGATGGGGATTACCGTCCTGATACTTGTGGTGAGTCCAGTTAGCCTGGTTATATGATGATATCTCGTCGGCATCGCTGAAATGTGCATAGTCGATATTACCACGTACTATCCAGTTCCAACGGTTCAGCGTGAAGTCGAGTGCCACGATGCCAAGTGCTCCTGTAACATCCTCGTATTTACTTCCCGGTGTGCGCAGGGTGTTGCGGAAGGTATAGCCGTAGTATCCACTAAGACCTACACGCAGGCCCTTTACTGAATAGTTGTCTATACGCACGGCTCCGGCATAGTTATTAGCAACCTTAAACTCATAGGGGCTGGTGGCTCCATAATGTACGAAGTTCTCTGCCGTAAAACTCTCGGAGTTGAGTCCTGAAAGCAGCTGTGCCTCATAGCGCCAGTCGCTAACCTTACCCCACAACGACAGTCCTATCTGATGCCAGGTGTTTGGAATGATGGTTGCCTCACCCTCAGGACGATATACTGTAAAGAACTGATTCGGCTCATGGTGTGCATTGGAATAACCCACAGGAACGATAATCTCACCTGCCTTGATGTTAAACTTACCTTTTGCAAACTCCTTGTTGATCCAGAACTGCTCTACGTTTACCTCACCGCCTTTCTCTACTTCTGCCTCGTATTCGCCGGCCTCCTCAGCTTCTATCTCTACGGCAGTACCATTACCGCCATGCTCGAATTCTATCTCTGAGCCTATTGTCCAGCCTTTGCCGAAGTCGTAGCCGATATTCAGACATACATGAGGAAGGTCAAAGCGCCCGTGACTATTGTCGTTGACATAGTTCTCCGGCTTCTTGTAGCGATTGAAACTCTGACTGTAGAAGTTGCGTGTCATCACGGCCTCACCATAACCACCGATATGTAATTTCGACTCTTGCGCCTGTGTACAAAGGGGTAATACCGTTGCAACTGCCATCACACTTAAAAACTTTTTCATAATAACATTTTTTCAGAAATCGGCTGCAAAGGTACGCTGATTTGTTAATAGCAACAATACCTAAAAATAGTGAAATCGCCAAAAAACGGCTGTTTTCGGCATTATGGAATTTCAAAAATACCTAATAGTGATTATTGCTCATGTCGGAAAATATGTCTACCTTTGCACCCGGTAATCAAAAATAGGTAAAAGCAGATGAAAAATCAGAAGATGTATGAGGCGGACGACAAGATGATCTCCCTGATCCGCGACAATTACGACCTGTTGCAGATGCTGGGCAGTTTCGGCATCAGTCTCGGCTTTGGCGACAAGACCGTAAAGGAGACGTGCGAGGATAACGAAGTTGACACATATACCTTCTTGGCGGTAGTAAACTTCACCATCAACGGCTTCGGCGACTTCGATGCCGACGAGCAGATATCAGTACCTACCCTGCTCCACTATCTCGAGGCCAGCCACGCATATTTCCTCGATTTCCAGTTGCCATATATCAGGCGCGAGCTGCAGGAGTCGCTCGACGAACGTGAGTCTCTGGCAAAACTCATCCTCAGCTTCTACGACGAATATGCCCATGAGATACGCCGCCACATGAAATATGAGCAGAAGACACTCTTCCCCTACGTACAGTCGCTCATCGACGGACATCCCGCCAGCGACTATACCGTTGAGACCTTCTCCAAACATCATGGGGCAACAGACAAGAAGCTTCGCGAACTGAAACTCCTCATCATCAAATACCTGCCTCAGGACGGACTGCACAACAACCAGCTCACAGCCACCCTCCACGACATCTATGAGAATGAGGTATGGTTGCGTCAGCACGCCATGGTAGAGGATAATATCTTCGTGCCGGCCATCCGTCGTCTGGAGCAGATTACCAAACAGAGCGACGTTACGCGCAACATATCAGATATGGTGTTCAAGGCAGGAACAAGTCAGAATCCTGATGCCCTGTCAGATCGTGAGAAGGATGTTATCATCTCATTGGTACAAGGTATGGCCAATAAGGAGATTGCCGACCACCTGTGCATCTCTGTGAATACCGTCATCACCCATCGGCGTAACATCGCCCGTAAGCTGCAGATCCACTCTCCTGCAGGACTTACCATCTACGCTATCGTCAACGGGCTCGTAGATATCTCCAGCGTGAAGTTATAATGAAACAGGAGCTCAAAGACCTTCTCATCGCCTACGCAGATCAATACGAGACTGCCGCATTCCTCGATGGCGACCCTTCGTGGTTTATGCACCAGGTAACGGGTGCCGACAACCAGGAAGCAATGGCATTTATCGCCTCCAGCCTTAGCTACGGCAGCCGGAAGCAGTTTATGCAGAAGATACAGCTTATCCTCGAGTGGAGCAAAGGCAATACCGACAACTGGGTACGCTCAGGTGAGTTTGAGGCACATATTGCCCAAGGCGACAACCGATGTTTCTATCGCCTTTATACTCACGACACCATGAACCAGTTTCTCAGGGCATACCGGAAACTGATGTCGGAACACGGCACATTAGGCAACTATGTACGCATGAACGCCCACGACTGTCTCTCGGCAGTAGAGGCTATCTGCAGGTATTTCAGCTCTCAGGGCATCAGCGTGGTGATACCCAAGGACACGCAGTCGGCTTGCAAGCGGGTGTGCATGTTCCTCAGGTGGATGGTGCGCTATGACTCGCCTGTCGACCTCGGACTGTGGAAAGACTTCATCGACCGCCGGAGTCTCATCATCCCTATGGATACCCACGTGCTGCAACAGTCAGTACGCCTTGGCCTGCTCAACAGCAAGACAGCCACCATGAGCACCGCCCGACGACTGTCGGCAGCACTTATGGAGATATTCCCGGATGACCCGATGAAAGGTGACTTCGCCTTGTTTGGCTATGGAGTAAACGCTCAGAAATAGACCTCGATACTCTCATTCCACGAGGCATCAATAGCGATGCTCACAGACGAAGAACCATTTGGCGAACTCTTCCCGTCGAAAAGACTACCTCGGCATATTGTGATACAGTTACGGCGCACAGGTATGCTCTCGATGGTTTTCTCAGAGAAGTTATCTGCCGAAGAGCCGTCGTTATAGCGAGAGATAACATTTACGTTCCTTATAGTATCCCTGTCATCTCGCGGAACCATATAGAAATCGTAATACTCATCCGACTGGTCTACGTCCAGGATTATGCTCTGCGATGCCTTAGTCGTTCCGTATCCCGTCAATGCGCTAAACGTTCCCTTGCTGCCGGTATATTTCACCAGCAACTCGTTGGCCTCCTCAGGCAGTTTGTCGTCTGTGACAAACCTCACCATCGAGACGATTCTCTTCAAGGTCAGACTCTTATTTACATTATCCCCTGAGATATGCAAGGGCTCACAGGTCCAGAACATATCCGACAGAGTGCCCGAGGCGGTAATCTTCATCTCCTTAGTTGCAAAACTCGGGTTCTTCGCAGAGCTATGAGCCAGCACCACCAGATAATAATCACCCTCAGGCAACGAGAAAGAGGCATCGCCGAAATTCTCGTCGTCCAGTTTCTGATTGATGTACTTCACCTTTTGCCCGTCTTCATCATAGATGTCGAAACACAGGTGATTACACACATCACCCAGCTCACTACGTGTCGGGGCACCAAAGCGAGTGGTCTCAATCTGACTTACATGAAGAACCACGTCATACCCTTCCCCATCCTCCAAGTCGCCAGACTCTGTAGGCACAATCTTCTCACACGACGACATCGCAGCCGTCATCATCACCAATGCAATAACATTGCCAAGCTTACTGCTTTTCATACCAATAGTATTTTTAGTTAACACCCCACCCTCGTGGCGGGATTTGCCACAAAATTACAACAAATCCCGCATTCCCCGCTCAAATCCATCTTTCTTTTATGATTTATTCACAAAAGAATTGCATTTTCAAAACATCTTTTTACCTTTGTGGAGGTGGCATGCGGACAGGACCTCTTGGCATCATCTTGTCCTCATGTCCCCAGATAAGTCCTTTCAGCATATTGCCGAAGTCGAAGCCGAATTTCTGTCCGTTGTTCAACTTGACGTAAGGCCTCACTATCGGGTCAGTCACCCATTGTCCCGTCACAGGGTTCAGATAACGTCTCACACCTGTATCAACGCCAAAATTCTTGTGCATCCTGATATCAGCATAACCTCCATAGGTCGTTGTCGACAGATAAGGATTAACAGCAGGACTTATCATCGATGAGTTGCCGTAGTAATATCCGAAAGCATGGAGTGAGAGAGCATCATTCACAAAATAACTTATGGTGCCACCTGCCCCATAGCGCGTCTGCAGGAATCCCATACCCACGAATCGGTACTTGTCGGCCATTGCAGAGGCGGAAAAGCTCCATCTGCCGATATTCTGATAAAATGTCAGAGCCCCCGACTCTCGGTCCAGTAGTCCAGGCATGGAGTTGGCTCCCCCACTAACTATTACAGCAGCTCCTCTCCAGGGTAACATCAATTTGCCTCCCTGTATGGAATTAACTTCCCAACTTCCTCGCCGATAATC
>JAEEGL012520214.1_pt1 | contig 14144 bp, 9 predicted proteins | sample 9134231 | NCBI WGS metagenome assembly JAEEGL01 (sample SAMN16246548, study PRJNA631951) | gut metagenome | biome: gut microbiome; feature: rumen; material: fiber-attached | host: Bos | place: Iran: Karaj | collected 2018-10 | reverse complement strand
ATAGGTGTTTCTGAAGCCACTATCAAACGTCGACTCAACGAACTGAAAAAGGAAGGAGTCATTGTCCGTATTGGCAGCAATAAGACTGGACATTGGGAAATAAAGAATACGAAAAAGGGCATCGACCGAGATGGAGAAACGGGTCCGTGTTGAGGCGATGGAGAGAGGGTAGATCATACAAATGCAGACCAAGGGTTTAATCCTAATGCCTCCCCATGGGCCGAAAGGCTTGTGGGGAGGTTTTTTGTTATTACTAAAGCAAAAGCCTAAGCATTTCAAGTTTTTTGTATCTTTGCATTTTTAATATAATAGGGGATGCCTGCAAAAAAATACAAGATTGGACTTGTTGATGCCGACCTGCTTTGTAATGGGACACGGCATCCTAATCTTGTGTTGATGAAGATAGCAGGATTTCTCAACGACAATGGCATTGAATTCAAGTTGATTCTCGATCAGAACGAAAACATCAAACCATACAAACGCATTTACATTTCTCAAGTATTCACGTTTACTAAAGAACCAGCCTTTTATAAAAATGCAACTCGATACCAAAAAGATCACAAGTTTTGCATAGGAGGTACTGGTTTCTATGCTAACGAGTTGAACGTGAATATTTATCGCCAAAAGCGTGATGACGACATGACACGGCTAGAAAACGACGAGTTTTTATGTAAATATCCAAACCGTCGCGGCGGCTTTCGCACTCATGGTATTGATCTTGCAAGACAGATGCCATATTACGAGCTCTATAAAGAGTTTATTGACCGCAAAGTTGGCGAAGGATTCAAACGCGACAAATACAAAGACTATGAGCAATACAGCATAGGTTTCCTGACACGAGGCTGCATCCGTCATTGTCCTTTCTGCATTAATAAACTTGAAGACCGCATCATCCCATACTCAAAACTTGAATGGTTTCTTGATGACAAGCGCGATAAGCATGGACGTCTTATCCGTCCTTATATATATCTTTGGGATGATAATTTCCTTGCTGCTGACCCCAATGTATGGCGCACATGTTTGCAGCAACTGATAGACACTGGTCGTCCTTTTCAGTTTCGTCAAGGCCTTGATGAGCGAATGCTGGCGGAAAGCCCTTATGGCGAAGAGATGGCCGAGATGCTTTCTCATGTACGCTATCATGGTGACTTTATCTTTGCGTTTGATAACTGGAAAGATCGCTCTAAGATCGAGAAAGCCTTGAAAATTTGGAAACATTTCAACCCAAAGAAGGGTACAAAATTCTATCTTTTTTGCGGATTCAAGCAGAATAAGGATAATCGTGAAAAGTTCTATAAAGATATCTGGGAAATCTTCCAACGTGTCAAAGTGTTGATGACATACGGTTGTGTGGGGTATATTATGCGTCACGAGGACTACCATAACGCTCCTATTCCCAATCTGTATATTCAAATTGCTCGTTGGTGTAACCAACAACAATTCTATAAAAAAATGTCATTCTGGGAGTTTTGTTATCGAAACCAGTCTTATTGGGAGGATCACCAAAAAAATCACGATTTTAACCGTCCTCAGTTAATGCCTTTTGAGAGCTTTATGCGAGATGTAGAAGCTGGAGTGTATGGTGGTAGAGAAGGACAAATCAAAATGTGTCTGCCTTTAAAAACGATATTGAACGTAATCAACATGTTTCCTGATCATAAGCAGGAACTAGTTGAAATGTTCAACTATAAAATGGATAGTTTAATCAATCCTCATTTGTGGGAGGTAAAAGAATAACATGGAAGAATCAAAACTTGTAAAGACATTTAAGCGTCTTAGCCAAGGGTCGAAGCAATCCGTGCAAAACGGACAAGACTTAGATGCATTCGATAAATATCTGCATGTTGCACGGCCTATCGAGAAGGCGGTGCGCAAGGCAATGGATGAAATTCGCGAACAAAATGGCGGACTTCTTCTACTGGTCGGTAGTGCTGGTGATGGTAAGTCACACATGATCGCCTCTTTGAAAAGAGACTATTTCGATTTCAAGTATCGTAACGATGCCTCAGAGAGTCCTGACCCAAAAATGGAGGCAAGTGAGTATCTAAAACAATGCTTGGAAGATTTCAACAACGACTCAATTGACGCGACTAACACCAAATTGTTAGTAGCTATCAATATGGGTAAGTTGAGCGAGTTCATTGATGACGCTGATGTCAAAGAGAGATTCCAGGAAATAGTAGCATGCGCTCAAACTCTGTTTGATGAAGACAACTTGCACCACAAACAGACCCAACGCGTTCGCATAGTTTCTTTCGGCAACCATCAAATATTTGAGTTGTATCCGGAGAAAATTGACGAAGAGTACCCTGTGGATTCCAAATTCATTCGTACTGTTTTGCAGAAAATCACGCAAGATTCTGCCGATAATGTATTCTACCAAGCATACAAGGAGTCCAAACCAATAGGCGAGGATTACGACCCTTCCTATGTGAACTACGAACTCTTGTGTCTTCCAGCTGTGCAAGATACCATTGTTAAAATACTTATCGAGGCTATCATCCGATATAAGTTATTACTCACTCCGCGTGAACTGTTTGACTTCATTTACCGCATTGTGGTTCCCGATACTATTAAGGATTTCAAGAAAGCAGATCATTTCTTCTCTTCTCTGCTCCCCTCCCTCATTTTCGGAGGAGGGGGAAGCAAAATCCTTAAAGCGATTGCGCTATTAGATCCGTTAAAGCAAGGTTGTATTAACCATAATAACCGTCTTTCCGACTTATTTACTTCTGTTGATATTCCAGAAAACCTTGCTGCTGAACTGAAAGGCAAAATACATGAGAATTTCTTTGACATCATGACTCAGTTCTACCACAACAACCGTAGGGATGTCGATAATATTTCCAAACTCATCTTCCGATTGGAACATTTGCTCAACTATCATTCAGAATCTGCTGAATATAGGGATTTTTTAGCTGTTCTTTGTGGCTATTATGCCAAGGATACGGAACGTTTTGACCGAATCTACGAGAAAATAATACAGTGTATACCTCATTATTATGGCTCATACACCAATGAGGACCATATCGTTCCTATTAACATTCAAGGTCGCGAGTATAAATTATTCGTCAACTGCAAAGACCTTCAGCCGGAATGGAACGATACAGATGTGGACTTTGATGCCAATAATCGCAACCAGTTTGTTATTGAGATATTAACAAGATGGAAGGTACAGAAAGAACTCACACTCAAAGTGGAATACCAACTATATGAAGACCTTTGCAAAATATGCAATGGAAAACTGACTCTGGCTACAGAAAGAGACCATAACCTGCTTTTTGGTAAGTTCATCAGCGAACTTGTCTTGCAAACTGACTACCAAAGTAGCATTATGATTCTCTCTCCGGATAATAAGCAATATACCCTCAAACGCGGCTTAGGCCAAAAACTCACACTGAAATGAAAGGACTAACTGATACCGAGTTCAAGCAACTCTACTTTAAAAGGGACGAAAAAGGGTTAGAGAAGTTGGTCGACAATTTCCAAACGCGTGCCGTTAAATTGTTGCCGTTCACTTTGAATCCCCTCAGTGGTAACTTGTACGATAATACGTGCGGATTGCTTGGTGTGGCAAGTGAGTTCTATCGGTTGTACACCCAATCATCCGTAAAACCTATTGAGTCCGTGGACGACACGATAGCCGTATTACGCATAGAGTTAAAGTATCAATTCAAGATGGCGGATGAGGATATTGAGCGCTTTATTGACGTGTTTACAGATATTCTTTTCGAAAACAACAAACTCAATGTTATTGATCCGGAGTTTTTTGCTTTCGCGCCAATGAGTTTCTTTGATAAAGATTCAAAGGATGTAAAGAAATATGCCAAGTATCGCTCTGGGCAACCGAAAATTGCCAACTACTATCTTTCCATGACCGACCCAGGGGAGAACGTGTTTGGTAATGCTCCTCGTGATCTATTCAGTCAAACAGTCATAGATTGTTTGAGAAAAGAAGACGGTATCAGCATCCCCACGCCGGATGATAAATATCTCATTCTCCCGTTCATTAAAGCAAGTTTTGCCAAGGATATCAAATGGTTAGTAAATCAGAATAGTAGTGTAGTGGTAAAATACCTCCCTCTATTCCTGCATTTTTACGCTTGTTATTCCTTGATTCAAACACTCGCGTTTATGAACAAGAATAACTGGAATACTCCTATCGCCAAACCGTTGCCGATATACTATATGCTGACATCCGAAAAGGTTACAGCATCAGCAGATGGTGTGCGCAAGGGATGGTCTGCTTCCAACTTACTGGCAGATACTTTCTTGGACAAGATGTCGTCCTATGCACAAGCATTGGACATTCTGAATCTGCTGTTTGAAGACAACGAAGGCTTGATGACCTACCAAGAAATCAAAGATAGATTTGCTACAATGGAGTGGGATGATGAAGCAAAAGCCTTTTGTGAGTATATTTTAAACGAGTATCAAACACGTAAGAGAACCCTTCTCGAAGATCGTGGAACCGAAACAAATGCACTCCCACCGGCACTCGATATAGATGTCAATAGTTATGAAGAGTTTATGGATACGCTGTTAGAACTCTGTATTAAGTTGCAGTCGAAAGACTATCCGCGTATGAAACACGCCATGTACTGTATGGCAGACATTCGATTGTTAATGCGCCGTAGGGAACACAAAGTTCTTGCTTTTGATGAAGAACTGCTATTGTTCTTAATTGCAATGGTAACCAAAGGTGAACGTGTTCGTTTGGATGAACTATATAGAAGATTTGAGGCCTACGGCATTCTCTTCTCTTTCCAAACGAAAAACGCGATAAGTGAATATTTGTTAAATCTTAATCTATTGGAGCGCAAGAGCGACTCCGGAGAGGCTCAATATGTACGAATTGTTCTATAGTTTCTTGATTGACGAACTATTGGTTCGTTATTTCAAACAAGCGCCAATTGAGGCTGGTGATAAATACTATATCATGATTGAGGACGAAGAGTTGCGCAAGCAATTCTATGCCGCTCTTGCTCAATCGGAGTATATACACTCGGAGAAGTTCTGCTTTAGCGACACTGAGGGATTCGCTGCCAATACGAAAGAGTTCGAGTGTCCGGTTATTGCAGCCAACCCCAAAGTAAAAATACTGATCAGTGGTTGCGACCAGAACACGGATGGCTTCCAAACGAAGATTCGTAACTCGGTCGGCATGGCTGGAAATCCGCTTTCAGATATGGCTGCACTCTTCATCCTTCCGGGAAACAACGCAATCGAAACATTGTTGTCCGCAGGAAAGAACCTGCAAGAAGGATCATATCCGTTGAGCCTTGGCAAAATTACCGAAGCTATCTTTGAACGAGTTAAAGATACGATCAATAATACAGAAAAAGAATATCTAACTCAATATGTCTATAAACTGACAAATAGCGAAGATTATAGTGCGCTATTTGATTTTGCTCCGCTCTTATCCATTCTGAAGAAGAAAACACTAAAAGGTAGTTTCAAGGAGATAAGGGCTTTTGAAGATAAAGAAATATACGATGAGTTATTCCCTGTTGCATCTCCGAAAGAACGAGTAAGACAAAACATGGATACGTATGCACGTGTGGCAGATATAATGGGCGAGGCATACGAGGAGGATCAGCAGAAACGATTACTCGACCTATTGGATTCCAAGTTAGCAAATAAGATTGTCAACAAGACCGTTGACTGGACGAAACTTCCTTGGAAAGATGTGCGTAAGAGTATTGAAGATCACGATGCTAAAGCGGTTCTTAGACGCCCTAACATCAAGACTACATTAGATACAATCCTTCTTCAATCTGGTAAAGAGAAAAGTAAAGTTACAAAGACCTATGCTATAGTCTGTGATCCAACAGGTTCGGACGAGCAGATAAAAGCAGTGTTCAATAAGGAACTGAAAGAATACGTACACAACGGCGAAGGTCAAGTTGCCACTACGAGTATTATATATCCGAACACGTGCGGATTTACCTATGATTGGATTGGTAACGACAAGAACCACCACGAAATATTCTTGTTGCGTCTTCAAACACATGACATTTTCCAGCAGATTAAGCCTTACTTTATCATTGATAAGAAAGGTAATATCGTCGTCAACGTACCGGATTCTATGGATCATGTCATTCTTGGTAATGGAGAGAATGAAGTCGAGTATGATAAGTTAGAACCGGTCGTACTGGATGAGAATTCGTGTATCAACATTCCGTTTGACCCTAACTCAGAAGATGAACCATATGTCCCCATCAAGTTTGGTGATAAAAAAGTAGAAATCCATTTCCGCTACAAAGGAGATAAGATTCCGACACTGTCTCCGTCTCAATTGGCGGATTTAGTATGGGGTGAACATGAAGTAGTATCCCATAATGGAGAAGAAAGGGGTACGCTCACTTGTGCCAAGAAAGGAGATGTATACCTCCAAGATAAATTGCGCCAACTGGTTAACATTGAAAAAACCATAGTTGACGAGAATGCTGCACATGTATGTCTTGAATATAGCGAGTTCGGGAACGAGGAATCGATAATTGATAGTCCTATCCAAATACCGACAGCAATTAGAACTTGCTACGATAATCTGTTGGCATACTTCCGCGAGAGGCAAACAACACCAACGCTATGTTATCCGGATGATGAACTGATCGGCTTGTATAAAGAATACGTCAATGCCGTTCACAACTATGTGGATAACATACCATCTGGTAGTCTTTCTAAAGAAACCAGAGATGTGGCACAACTGGGTGTAGTGGAATGGGAAAATGGTTCAATTATGTTATCTCCATTCCATCCGTTGATGGTTGCGTATATTCTGCAATTGGCGGAATCTGTTGATCAGAAAGAATATAACAAGAAAGTAACAGAGCAACTATCTCCGTTATATCTCTTGCCGTATATCTATTATGGCAAGAAGACCATGCAAGCTATCTATTCAGCATTCACAGAAGATATGCTGACTTGGGTAATGTTCGATGATGTGAAGAAAAACACGCAGATATCCGGTTCTAAATCAGCATCACAATTGGTTTCGGATAAGATATCAGAATTCATCGCACACTTTAAGTACTATTTCCCGGATGCGGAATGCCCGATACGTGTAAGCGCAATCGGAATGAGTCAGTCTATTGACTTGGTACGCGGCGTGGTAGATTTCATCGCAAAGAACCGTACTAAATCAGAAGGTGTGCAAAGAATAGAAATCCATGAGTACGTGGACGATATTCTGCAAGAGACGTTTTTCGAGAAACTAAATCGACACTCATCTCGTGATAGTTTGTTTGAACTATTCAACCGATATAACTTCAACGTGACAGATGAGACGATCAATGAAGTAATTCGTCTGCTATTCTCTCGCGTAAGTTATTTCAAGCATACCTTTAGAGAGACCAAGAAAGTAGCAGAATTCAGCCATATCGTCTTCTATAAGATTGATTCTGGTTCGAACTACTCTGCCATGCCGGCAAATCAACTCCGTACAGAGACATCTTTAAATGGTCTGGTTTCTATTCCGTCAACGTTTGTTGATCCAGATAAGCGCTACTTAATGGGATTCGGTACTAAAGGACTGAAAGACACAGAGAGCCCGATTTACAAGATGGCTATTGATATGAATAGCCTCTATGCTGGCCTGCAAAATGGTGGTTTGGCTACTTACAGCAAAGGACAATGTACGGCTAAAGTGTATTCGTTCAACGATTCGGAATTCTTGAACTCGGTTTATGAAAATGCGACCTGGGTAACCTTCATCAATCCGGAAGTAGATATTGATTTCTTCTACAAGCAAGATAATCTTTACGTAGTGCACTACGTAGAGCAACATTCTATCTCTGCTATGCTGGAGAGTATCACCGTTACTAAGCATATTGAACAATACAACAACCTCTTGTTCAACTCGTTGCAGACCTTCAAATCGGCTATTGGTACAAGCGAGGTGTTTAGCCGCAAGATGATCAGTTACTTCAACTGCCTGAACGGAAAGTGGCTACTCGATATCATCCGCAAACCGGATTTCGTCGTTCGTGAGAAGACAAGTCTTGTTGCAACCTGCCTTGTGATGAATCATTTCCTCAAACGAATGGACGGAATAGTTTGGGTGCCCATCGCACTGGATGAGATCATGAAAGTAACCGGTGCTGTCGGCGGCTCAATGGATGGTTTGTTCACCAAGAAAGATCTGGGCATTGAAGGAGCTTTGTCCGATGATATTTTGATGATGGGTCTCAAAGTAGAGAACAATGAAGTCAAGATATACGTATATCCGGTTGAGGTGAAAGTGTTGGCAGACGATTCTATTGAACACGGAGAAGACCAAGTTGCTAACCTATATAACAAGGTATTCAAGGAGTATATCTTCCAAGGTGACACCTTCACGCGTAAAGTTTATCGTGCGTTACTGGCTTCGCAGTTCCTGTCTAATGCTGAAAAACTGAGAGCAAATGATCTTATTAGCGATGTGGACTACTTAACCATCAATAATTGTCGATACGAACTGCTTAATGTGAAGTTTAGCATTGAACAAGAATTACCGGAAGAGTTAGGAAATGCAGCGCTGGCCGTTTATTCCAGCGGAACTGCACGAACCCTGCAAACATCTTGGCATAGTGACGTAGCAATTTGTCACATCCGAATGATGGAAACTGATTGCTATCGTATCGTGACTAATCCAGATACCGCCTTGCTGGATTTCGTAGAGAAATCGCACATCGAAGTATTAGACCCAGCAGAAGAACCCGCACAGGAGGTCTTGTCCGATGCCGCACCACAACCCATTGTAGATGTGGACATCGACGTTGATGAAACAGAACAAGAAGCTGAGGCTATTGAAGAAGTAATACCTGCTCCCGTTCAGGAAGCGAAACCTGAACAGGAACCAGTCGTTCAGGAAACCATCTCTGAGGAAATAGATGAGCCGCGTATCGTTATCAAAGTGGGTACAACCAAGTCCGGTAAGGAGATTGTCTTTGAACCGAACAATACAGACAAGGTAACTCACCCGAATATGGGTATCATCGGTACGATGGGTACTGGTAAAACACAGTTCGCACGTTCTATCATCGCGCAGTTTGCCAAAGAAGGTCACCACAATGTCGGTAACAAACCGGTTGGTATGCTTGTCTTTGACTATAAGGGCGATTACTACCAAGAAGACTTCCTGCAAACGGTAGGTGGCGAGATGTTCACTGCTGGATTCCCATTCAACCCGCTTAAACTCATTGTCACCGAGAAGACCAAATACATGAACTTGCCATCCGTTACCGCCGATCGTATCAGCGATTCGTTCACTAAAGCATATGGTTTGGGAACGGTACAAGCGAGCCGTATCAAGCAAGTCATCATAGACACCTACGAGCAATTCGGTATTACACGCGATTCCAACACTTGGGATCGACCGCTGCCGACCATAAACGATGTCGTACAAAACTATCTGGAGCAGAACGACGCACATGATTCGGTATTCGCGCTCTTCAGTAAACTGAGCGACTATTCTATCTTCACACCGGATAACACCCAATGTGTTTCCCTGTTCGAATGGCTGGATGGCGTAAAAGTCATCGACCTTACCATCTATCCGGAGGATACCAAGAAAGTGATTGTATCGCTCATCTTGGATCTCTTCTACGAGGAAATGCGTTTGCTCGGCGAAAGTAAGACATCCGGCCGCTTCCGCGAACTGCGTGCAATGATATTAGTGGATGAGGCGCACCAGTTCCTCAACAAGGACTTTAAAGCCTTTCGAAATATCATCAGCGAGGGTCGTATGTTTGGAGTAGGCATGATTCTTTCGACACAGAATGTATCTGACTTTAAGTCTTCAAAGATGGATTATTCATCGTTCATTGGAAGTTGGATTATCCATCATGTAAATAACATCTCTCGTGGTGAGATAGCAAATATCTTTGGCGCAGCGGATAACAATTATCAAGGCTACATGGACTACATTACTAATGCCAAGAAGTTCGAAAGTATCTGCAAACTGGGCAACACCATTGTCGGCATTCGTGACATTCCTTATTTTGAACTCATTCAAACTGACAATAGGTTTTTTGAATAGTAGATTGTCTTCGTGATATTCCGCACACAATAAAACCAATATCGATGTATTGAAAACGATAATGATTGATAATCACCGATTTGAACGTGCCAGACAAATTCAAAGACAAATACAAGATATCGTCAAATCGTTTGAGAGGATGGGATTATGCCAGCAGCGGGCATTATTACATCACCATCGTCACCGCCGAACGTAAGAGGTTGTTCGGGGAAATCGTGAACGGCGAAATGGTCTTGAACGATTGGGGACAAATCGTTTATGACGAATTTTTCAAATCGTTTGAGATGCGCGACGAATTGTTTTTGGGCGAATTCGTTTTGATTCCCGACCATTTGCACGCCATTGTCATTTTGGATAAATCGAAATGCATGGATATGGGGGCGTGTGGGGATGAATTGCGTGGGGATGTGTCGTTCGGCCCTGTAGAGACGCACGGCCGTGCGTCTCTACCCCAACCGACACCGATACCGACACCCCAACGGACATGTGCCCCAACACCGTTGATGCCCACACAATTCCAACGCCAACCCCAATCCATATCGTCGTTTGTGGCCGGTTTCAAATCGGCAACGGTCAAACGGATTGACGATTGGATTGATGCGAACCAACCGACCATGGCAAAATTCAACAAAAACAATCCCCTGTGGCAATCGAATTATTATGACCACATTATCCGCGATGTAATAGAATACCAATACATTGCGGAATACATTGTCCGTAATCCGATGGAATGGAAGGATGAGGAATCGAATGAAGAATGAAAATCAAGCGACCGACCCTACCACACCCCGATATGCGATGTCGGGTTTTCATATTAAGATGGGCGGATTCCTAGTTGCCGCAGCCATAGATGCCCGCCATCGCACAAGCCAGCGTTGGCATGACATGGCTGCTTCGCTCTGAGAGATTGGGAACGCCAAAGACCGACTGGGTTGGGCGCGCGGGCCCGGCCGACATGGGGGAGGAGCGGTCGCCAAGTGCGGTGGGCCCTTGATGTCGGCCTTGATTCTTCGGTTACTTCTCATCAAGGAGAAGGAACAAGATAACCGCAGCCATAGATGCTCGCCAGCGCACGAGTTAGCGCAGGCATGACATGGCTGCTGTAGCCTTGCGTAGGGATGACCTTCTTTCTAAAATGCTACAACAATCCTCTCAGGTTACTTGTCCCAGTAGCAATTCCTTGTCCAACCCCATCTTGCTGAAGGCAAAAAGTTTCCTCCCCAAGTCCTTGAGTGATGCTCCTAGATGATAGACTTGGCTGTCGATGATAAGGAATCGGTCGTGCACGCGTGTGCGGGTGGTTCGTAGTTCAGTCTTGTGTCCGGTCTGCACCAGGCAATTAGTCTGCAATACCAATAGGGCAGGGGTGACTCTCTCCACAAATATAGTCGCCTCCACGCCAGCACTTCGGCATTCAAGGATGTCGAAGTCCGAAGCGTCAATGTAATTGTCGATAAGGATGACCTCGTGCTGCGCCGTCTTTATCAAGTTTTCGGCAAACAGGCGAGCATCCAAGACTTGCCCTTCAAACAACACACCCTCCACGGGCGGCAGATTGGTACGGATGAAGAAGTCTATCTTCTCCTCATGCGATTTTAGTATTTGGTCGTGAGCCGAAAGACGCCTGTCTATCCTATCCTCCATTTGTATCAATCGGGCATTAACACTGAACCCTTTTAGCAAATGCTCTTTTAAGACGGTTGTAGCCCATTGCCTGAAATGTATGCCGCTTACTGTGTTGACGCGATAACCCACAGAAATGATGACATCGAGATTATAGAACTCTATCTGTCGTGTTACGTTTCGGGAACCTTCCAATCGAACTAGTTCCAAAATGGAACATGTTGCCTCTTTTTGCAATTCGCCACAAGCATAAATGTTCTTGATGTGCTTTGTGATGGCTTGCCGCCCTGTCCCGAAGAGCACTGACATCTGTGTCTGGTTTAGCCATACGCTGTCGTTTTCGACCCTTACTTCCAGTTTTATCGTTTCGTTGGGTTGATAAAGCACGATTTCGTTTTCTTTCATTGTTTCCATGATACAAGTAGTTTTACGCTACAAAGATGCAATCCTTGTCAAGACTAAGCCGTTGAACAAACGTTTGTAGTCGACAGTAGTCGTTTGTAGTCGGGTAAGTAATTGGGAATGAAATGGATTTTATTTTGGAAATAAATCTTCCGCAAATCTATCATAAATGGATCGCTTCGTGCCTCGCGATGACGCGAAGCGACGACGAGAAGTGAGTCCCAGAGCGTAGGAGATCGCGGATGTTCCTCCGCGATGAGGCTATTGGGTGAGGCGTAGTACAAATGCAGAAGTGTCTCATGTCCGTCTATCGGACAGGGTTTGTCAAAGACCAACCGGGTAGGGCGCGCGGGCCCGGCCGACATGGGGGAGGGGTGGTTCGACGGGCTCACCAACCACGGTCGCCAAGTGTGTTAGGCCCTTGATGTCGGCCTTGAACTTTTGGTCCTTTTGTTTCAAGACAAAAGGACGGGAAAAGATGCCCGCTAGCGCACAGGCCAGCGTTGGCATGACATGGCTGACGGTTGTTTTTAAGGACATTTTTTTTGTTTTAAGTGTTTTGTTATATTTAAAAAAGTATGTAATATTGCAAATCAATAACAAAAACAACATCCTATGAAAAAACTTATAATTACATTGGCTTGCCTTGTCATTATGGGCGGCATCATGGCTCAAGAACATCTTACATTTAAAGGTGTCCCGATTAACGGGACTTTGAAACAATACACTGCAGCAATGGTGAAAGCGGGATTCAAGAGTGAAGGAACGCAAGATGGTCTGTCGCTTCTTAGCGGAGAATTTGCAGGCTTTAAAGATTGCATTGTTGGTGTATCAACATTAAAGAATTGCGATGTTGTCAATAGAATTGTGGTTCTTTTCCCTGCAAAGGATACATGGGCGTCTTTAATGGGTGATTATGAACACCTCAAATCATTGCTAACCAAAAAATATGGTGAGCCTGAGACGGAAAGGGAGTATTTTACTGGATATGCAAGTAAAACTGACAGTGACGGAATAAAGATGAGTGCTCTGCACAACGAAGAACTTGAATGGTATACTGTTTTCGTCACAGATTTGGGAAGCATAGAACTGTCAGTTACAAGTGCTTCATACGGCAAAGGCATGGTAAGATTGGGTTACTTTGACAAGAAAAACACAGAGACTGTTACCCAGTCTGCTCTTGATGACCTATAATTGATATGCCCCGAATCCTCATCCCATACCTGATCCTCATCAACCTTGTGGGCTTTGTCCTCTATGGCGTGGACAAGGCAAAGTCGAAGCGCAAGGGGAGCCGCCGCATCCCGGAGCGTGTGCTGCTATGGGTGGCGCGCCTGGGTGGGGGAGTGGGCTGCTGGCTCGGCATGATGCTCTTCCGGCACAAGACCAAGCATGTCCGATTCAAGGTCCTTGTGCCGCTGTGGACCGTCCTGTGGATCGTCGCCTTGGTGCTGCTGGTAAGGCTGGGGTAAGCGCAGACTGTCGTGGGACACTTCTGCCTTAGTACTGCGTCCGAGCCAAAAGCCTCATCGCGGAGGAACATCCGCGATCCCTTGCACTATAGGGGCATTCCCCCGCTTTATGAGATCGCGGGTCTATGCCCGCGATGAGGCAGCGGGGGCCCTATGACTGGGAATGCGTGGACCCTATTATATATAATAAGGTATCCTCCTCCCATCCACTCTCCTCGCGCCCACTTTTTCTCCAGATTTGGCGTAGAAATACCTCCGTTGGGCCGAAAAAAGCCCGTGAAAAACCGTCTTGAGACCCGTTTTTCCTCCTGAAAACAGACCCAAAACTCGGAAAAACCCAAAGAAGATGAACTTTTTTCTCTCTGGTTGTCAGCAAGATGTAAAATAAATGAAAAATATTTGAAAAAAGTGCTTGCCAGTTCGAAAAAAGGTAGTACTTTTGCACCCGCTTTCCCCAAGAAACGAGGGGTACGGAAGACAAGAGAGAGGGAAGCAAGTTCTTTGACAGTCTGAGGCCAGCACAAGACCGGCGCCGCGTGAGCGGCGTCAGTGGAAGGAACCTTTCAAGAAAAGGTAAGCACAAGAGAACATCAAAGGCGGAACCCGAGATTCAGAGAAACAAATTT
>JAEEGL011545773.1_pt1 | contig 14144 bp, 7 predicted proteins | sample 9134231 | NCBI WGS metagenome assembly JAEEGL01 (sample SAMN16246548, study PRJNA631951) | gut metagenome | biome: gut microbiome; feature: rumen; material: fiber-attached | host: Bos | place: Iran: Karaj | collected 2018-10 | reverse complement strand
TTGGATATAATTCTTTTAATATTAATTCTACTTCTTTCATTATATTACTCAAAAATATCTCTTTTCTTTTTATTAATATATTTTCAAAATTTTCATTAAATTCATTTAATAATATTTCTTTTCCTCTTTTTAACATATTCTTATCTATATCTTTTGTTGAATTTTGTTTAATATTTCCTATTAAAGAACTTGATTTAGAATTAATTAAATTTTTTGAAAATATTCTAGACATTAAATTAAATTTATTTATAATAATAAAAAAAAATATAATAATTTTTTAAATGGCTAAACCAAAATTAAATTAAATTTTAATTTTAATTAACTATAAAATTCATAAATTTTAATTAAATTTGATATTTTTTTTCTTTAATCATAATCAAATTATTATCAAAAATTAATAAAAAAATTGAAAAGATGAAAAGAAATATATAATATTAAATTATCAAATCATATAATTTAATAATTGATTTTTTCATATTTTTCATATTAATAATTTTTATAATTTTTTTTATTGCCAAAAATATAAATTTATTTGTTAATTATATATTTCAAACAATCCTTTTTATATAAACAATATATTTTTAAATATTTTTTAATTCAAATTTTTTATATTAAAAATAATATTCTAATAGTTTTATTTTTTATGAAAATATTTCAAATTTTTTCATAATAATAATATAAAATTATTTAAATCAAACTATCTAAAAATTGATTTTTTTCATTTTTTTTGGCATTATTTTTTTTCATTTCATTTTTTATTTAAAAAAATTTTGAGTGAATTTATTGATTTATGTTTTTTAATTCTTTGAGTTTTATCAATATTTATTCTTTATATTTCATTTTTATTTCTTTTTATTTTAATATTTTATTTATATTAAAAAAATGTATTAAAATTTTAAATAATCTTAATTTAAATAATTTATTTAAAACTCTTTAAAACTATTATATTAAAAACATAATAGTCTTTTCATATAATAAATAATTTTTTCATTATATGAAATTGATTCAAAAATTGATAAAAGAAAAATGAAAAATGGGGCAAGCAATATCCAAATAAAAAATAAAGACCAAATTCCAGCATAGAACCAAGTTCTTTGAGTATTAAAATAAATATAGCAAAATCTTAATGAACAAATAAACATTAAAAAAGAAATAATTATCATTATTATTTCTGCAACAATTCTCTTTTTAAATTGTACTTTTTCAAAATGTTTTAATGCTTCATTTTGTATATTAAAACATTGCGCAATTTTATTTTTTTTTTTAAAAGAAGTTAAATTTATTAATTTCATTAAGAATGTTAAAATCATTGATGCTATAATTGATTCAATTATTATAATATAATCATTTAATAATGGATATAAAAGACCATCTTTATATTTATTAAATTATTTTTTTTCTACTAATTTTTCATTATAAAATAGAGCATTTAATCCAAATAAATTGGAAATATTAAAAATTAAAAGCCAAATATTAAAATATAAAGGACTTAAAATAGATCTATAAAATAAACATATTATAGGATGAAAATGAGAAATATTAAATTTAAAAGATTGAAATAAACTTTTTGAAATATAAATAGGAGTTTGCATATTTGCTTTCTCATCATCAATTTTTTCTGTTTGAGTAATACAAATCATACTATTAAATTCATCATTTATTTTTATATCTTCACCTGTTGTGTAATCACTTTTGAATATTAATAATAACACACTTATAATAATTAGAATTAGTATTAAAGAAGAATAAACCCAAAAAGCTATATTTTTCATTATTTCATTTATTTTTTTTATGCATTTAAAAGAAAGATTTCTTGTATTATTTTTTAATTTAATACTTGATGAATCATTTGATATTTGATAAGAAAAAGGAATTTCATTTCTACATAAAAAATATAAATTCAAATTATCTTCAATATCTCTTCTTATACATGAAGAATTTATATGATGATAAATAAATGTTTTTCTATAATTATTAGTTAAATCATATTTAAATTCTTTATTTCTATAACATTCATCTGTAAATGCTGGATCATTTAAATTATAAATATTTATTCCTTTTGATAAATAATCAAAATAATACTTATTATTCATTCTTGAAAGTAAATTATAACTAACAATTAAAATTAAATTATCATTTATTTCCTTTTTATTATTATCAAATAAAGTGGTTGATATATCATTTGATTTTTTATCCAATCTTTGATTTACTATTGTATGCAAAATAATATCAACATTATTATTTTCATTTTTATTTAAATAAGGTAAGTTTAAATTATCCATAGTTGAAATATATTCATCATAACTTTTATTCTTAAAATCCCATAAAATATAAAAAAACATGTTATTTACTGAAGAAATAATTTTATTTTTAATTAATTTTGATGAAAAATCTTCTGAAAAAAGTTTTTTATAAAATAAATGAATTTTTTGTGAAGTTAGTTCTTCATTTTCATATAGTTTTAATGAAGAATAGTTTTGATAAAATAATGTTAATCCAATATATTCAATAATATTATTTTTAAAATCATCATCCACAGAATAATTATTATTGTTAAAATCATCTATTATAGATATAGTTAATTTTTTAATATTATAAAGATATTGATAAAAATAATCTGGAATATTTTCAAAATTTAATGATATTTGTTTAATTAGATTTACAAAAGACAGATTTGAAATTATTTTATTATAGCTGATATATGAATATAAATTATTATCAAAGTAAAATAAAGCATTTCCAACAGAAGATGAACTACAATTCATTCCAAAATATCCATTATTACATGTACAAACATAAGAATTATTGATAAAATCACAAATACCATTATTATTACAAGGATTATAAGTTTTACAAGGCTCACTTGAACATATTATTTGTCCATTAATATTTAATCTATATGTTCCATTTTCACATTCACATTTACCATTTATTTCAATCATATGTGAACTTATATCAGAACATTTGATACATAAGTTATTACCATAAAAATTATATTCATAACCAGAATCACAAATACATTGTCCATTATAGGGAATCATTCCTTTACCCAAAGAAGAACATTTAATACATTTTTTTGAAGAAATATTAAAAATATATTCTGAAGGGTTGCACTGACAACTTCCATTATATGGAATCATCCCTTTATCTAATGTAGAACATTTAATACATTTTTTTGATGTACTATTAAAAACATATTGTAAATCATTACATACACATTTTCCATTTTCAAAATACATTCCTTCACTTACTTTTGAACAATTTGTACAATCATTATTCCCATAAAAATTATATTCATATTTGGAAGTATCACAAACACAATTACCATTATATGGTATAAATCCATTACCTAATGAAGAACATTTAATACATCTTTTTATAGTACTATTATAAATATATTGTGAAGGATTACATATACATTCTCCATTTTTCAAAATCATTCCTGAACCTAAAGTAGAACAATTAGTACATTCTCCTCCTTCATAAATATTATATCCATATTTTGAAGAATCACATACACATTTTCTATCATTATCATTACTTAGAACATATTTTGGAGGATTACAACCACAAGAATTATTTAATCTAATCATATTAATATCAATAGAAGGACAAAATATACATTCTTTTTTTGTTTCATTGTAATAATTTTCTATTATACATTCACATGCCGCCTTATAAGTATAATATCTTTTATCATCAGGGCAATAATCGTAAACTGGAAACATATTACGTAAATGATGATATTTAGATTTTGAAACTCCAAAAACACAAACTCCGTCTTTAATTGCTAAATTAGGAGGAGATGTTTTACATTTATAACAATTATTAAAATCTGAATTATTTAAATAACCATATCCTTCAGAATGAGTACATGATTTAACACAATAATTATCAATATTACGGTATTCAATTTTATAATTACAATTCTTAATACATATTAGTTTTGAATTATTTTCATAAACATAATAATTATTATCTTTACAATTATGAATACAACTCTTATTATAATAATATGTTCCTTCACTACAATCTTCACATTTATTTAAATTTATATTATAAATTTGATTAAATTTATCACATTTATCAATAGTAGGATTTATTGTTATTGAAATATTACCTGAATCTAAAGTTAAAATATAATTATTTTTTTTTTATTGAATAATACACTTTATAATGTGTAAAATTATTATTTATTGAACTTAAATTTATGTTACATTCAAATATTTTTTTATTTATTCTATTACATTTCGCAATAATATTATTTATTTTAACATTAAATAATGTATTATCAGGGATATTTTCTTCAAAAGATAAATTAAATATTTGCCCTGTTTCAGCGAATAATATTTTAGGTAAAATATTATTTAAAGCAAAATTTTTATTTACACATTCTCCTTTACTATCTTTTAAATCTTCATTTTCATAATTTTCACAATTTTTAATAGATTCTTTTCCATTTTTATATTTATTATCAGGACAATTAATATAACATATTGAATTAAAATTATATTCATTATTATTACATTCATAAACACAACTTTTATTTGTAAAAGAATAATTTTTATTTTGTTCTTTACAAGAAATATATTTTGTATGCTCATTATTTAAAATTAAAGGATGATTATCTTTTATTATATAAATTATTTCTTTTTGTAAAATATATTCTCCAAAATTGAAAAAATATAATTCATAAATTCCTTCATCTAAATTTGTAATACCTGTTAAATTAAAATTAATATTTATAGTATAATTAATATTTGTTTTATCAATATATTTAATATTGGTTGAATCAAATTTATATATTATAGTTTTATTATTTTTTTTTCGTAATAATCCTCCTTCAATTGAATTTAAAGCATATGTTCCTTTAAGAATATATTGAATTATTGTAGATTGATTAAATATTAATCCTTGAAATGATGATTTAACTATTTCAGAATTAATATATATTGGAATTAATATATATAATTCATCATTACATATATTTTTTGCATAAAAATAATATAAAGAAAGACTATCATTAATTGAAATATTATTTATAATGGTTTTAGAATTATTAAATATTATTGTATTAACATGAGTATTTATTTCTTTTGTTATTTTTTCTGGTTTTTCATCTTTTTTGCCAAAATAAAATTCTTGAATACCTTCTACTTCATTTAAATTATTTAAAATTATTGGTTCATTTTTATTAAAATTAGAAATATGTAATGATTTTTCTTTTACTAAAAATTTTAGATATAATTTCATTTTTTGAGAATATAAGATTTCATTATTAGATTTTATTTCTAATGAATAATTTCCTTTATTTATATTTTTGGGAATAAATAAAGTTATAACATTTTTATATAATTTATATACTAATGAATAGGAATGCCCATTTGAATTTATTAATATTACTTTATTAATATTATTTGTTAATATAGAATTTGGTAATTTAATTTGAATTGAATCTCCAATTATTCCACATCCTATTGAGTTTTCTAGAAATCTTATATAATTTAAACTAATTTTTTCTTTGATTTTCCCTATTTTACTTTTAGTTTCAGAATTATAAATATTAATTTTAATTGGATTTTCAAAATTTTCAATTTCAAATTTTGATAAATTATCAAATGGTTCAATTTGTTGGTCTAGTATTTTGATGATATATTTTTCTTTTGATAAAAATCCAAGATATAATTTATTTTTCATATTTCTTAAAACATAATATATTTTATTCACTTTTTGAAATTTTTTACTATTATTAATATATATATTTATATCCTTAGAAAAACTTTTTTCACTTATTAAATTTTCATTAATTAAACAGATAACTTTATTCATTTTAACATTACATTTTTCTTTATTAACCAAAATATCATTTAAATAAATTTTATTTGAGTAAAAATTTGCAGACTCAAAATTATTAAATATTAATGATATATTGAATTTTCTCGTATTTTCATTAATGAATAATAAATTATTAATCAATTTAAAATCTGATGATATTTTTCTAGAAAACATAAAGACTAATTGAAAAAAAATGTTTAACAAGATTCTATTGAGAAAAGACATTTTAAAATAATAAAGATTTCCTAATTTTATTATAAAATAAAAAGGAAAAAAATTCAGAAATTTCAATTAAAAAATTAAATTTGATAAATAATTAACAGATTTAAATTATATAAAATGTTATTTAAATTATATTGAGTATTATAATAACAATAAATTTACTTATATTATCCATCAATCTTTCTTTAATTATATGTTAATTATATTTAATAATAAAATTATTTATTATATAATAATTTTATTTACAATATTATTATTTTCCATTTTATATTTTTTAATTAATTTATATTTAATATACTTTAATAAATTAAATAGTATAAATTTAATTTTCATTTCATTGTCTTAAATTTAATATATATCATTCTTCATCATTAATATATTTTTTTTAATTAAATCTCAGACTATTCTTTTCTGATAATTTGAGTAAGATAAAATACTTTTTATTTAAAAATTGAAAAAAAGAAAACTAATATTTTTATATAAGTTATTATCAAAACCCAAAAAAATATTTTTTATTTTTTAAATTATTCTTTTATTTTATAAATTTATTATATTTATTTTATAACTTAATATTATAAATAATATTAAAAATGATACAAATTGAAGATGAAGAATTTAATGTTGAAGCATGTATTCAATTTACTTTATTACAAAAAATATTAATTAAACTTTCAAAAAGAGAAAATGAAATGCAAAATAAAATTAATTCATTAGAAAAAAAACTAAGAAAAATTGAAGAGAATGAAAAAAAAACAAATAAAATAAATGAAGCACGATTCCAAATTATTGAAAATAATATGAATAAATTAGCAGAAGGTAATACAGAAATAGTAAGAGATATAACAACGACAAAAATTGAAAAACATTATATAACTGAAAAAGAAGAAAAAGACAATATTGAATTATCAAAGTCAAAAAAAACAGATGATAAAGATAATGAAATATATTATAAAGATAATGATAATGATAGTGATAATGGAAATGATAATGAAAGTGAATCATATAAAGAAGATATAAAAAATGATTATATAGAAAAAGATATGAAAAAAAAGAAAAGAGAAACAAATGAATATAAAAAAATTTCAAATATCGAAAGTAATGATGATGAAAAATATGATAGAGAAGAAAAATATGATACAGAAAAAAAAAAAGATATTTCAGTAGATAAAGATTTACAAATTGAAAAAAAGAGTCAAATTGGAAAAAATGATGAAGAAGATAATAGTAAAAATGAATCAGAAGAAAATAATAATATTCCTATATCTTATAAACAAAATATAATGGATAATAATGATTCAAATATTAATCAAGCTCGTTCAAATAAGAATGAAATAAGTCCAGAATTATTACCTTTATTAAATAAAAGAATTCATCAATGTGAAAAAAAAATTGAAGAATTACAAAAAGGAACTAAAATACATAATACACTTTCAAATGATATTTATAAAAATCAAAATTCAATAAAAGATACAAATAAAGAAATTGATTCATTAAAAAAAACTATATCAGATTTAGAATTAAAATTAAAACAATCAAAAGATGATATGGATAAAATAAAAGTCAAAGTGCAAGATTTTAATATATATGATTTAATAAAAGATAATGGAGATGGTAATTTAGATGCAAGTAAATTATTAATTATGAACTTAGAAAAAAAAGTTTTTACAAAATTTGACCAAGTTGATGAAAGAGAAAAAGCAATAGAAACTGATATTTTTAAAAATAAAAATGATGTTACAAATTGTAATAATGCAGTAAGTTCATTCAAAAGAGAATATGAAAATTTGAAAAAAGGATTAGAAGATTTACAAAAAGAATTAAATGAACATAAAGAAGAATCATCTAATAATTTCAATGATATTAATCAAAAAATTGAAGAATTATATTCTAAAATATTAGATTTACAAAAAAAACTTGAAAATAATGAAGATAATGAAAATAAAATAAAAGAATTAATAAATAATTCAATAATTGATTTAGAAAATAAGTTAATGGAAAAAATAAATAATTTAATGAAAAATATTAAATTAAATGCATCAGATGATAAAAAAAATATATTTGAAGATGAAGACTATCAATTAATTACAAATTTATCTAATAAAATAAGTGAAATTGAAAAGAAATTAAAATTAAAACCTAGTAATGATATTATTGATCAAATAAATGCAAAATTATCTAAAATAGAAGAAGAATTAAAGAAAAAATCATCAAAATATGATTATGATGAACTAAATGATAGATTAAATCATTTAGAAGATAGAAATAAAGAACATTCATTTGCTTTAGAAGGTTTACATGAAGGAAGTGATAAATTTAGAACAGAAATGAGTTTAGTTGTAAGAAAATTAGAATTTTTAACAGGACAATATGCAAAATTATCTTTCCATCAAGGAAATAATGATCCATCAAATAAAAAATCTAATTTATTCGATTTTACTAAATTTGTTGATATTCCAAAATTTAATGAAAATAATAAATTGATTAATCAAAAATTAGATCATTTAAAATATACTATTGAAGGTATACAAAGAAATATTGATGATATATTAGAAAGATTAAAACATACTCCAACTGAAGATGATTTTACTCAATTCCAAAACTTATTAAAAGCAATGTTGGAAGATTTAAGATTATCTTGTAGTAAAAGATATGCTGATAAAATTGATGTTCAAAAGAGTTTTAGATATTTAGAAACTCAAATTAAATCAGTAATTGAAAATAATTATAAGAAAAATGAAGGAGAAACTTGGTTACTTGCAAAAAAACCTATGAATGGATTTTTATGTGCATCTTGTGAAAGTTATATTAAGGATTTAAGTACTAAAAATGAATACGTTCCTTGGAATAAATATCCTCAAAGAGATGATAAATCGTATAGAATGGGACATGGATTTAGTAGAATGTTACAATTAGTTAATACTGATTTATTGAAAAATCAAGAAATGAAAGAACAAGGAAAATTATATCAATCTGATGATGAAAAAGATATTATAAATCTTCAAAATGGTAAAGTAAAAGAAATTAAATTACCAATTGTATCAAATCAAAGAGGTGTAAGTTCTTATAATAATAATAATACTAATACTAATAATGATAATAGTCAAAATGTTAATAGTAATCAAAATATAATTAATAATAGTCAAAGTGTGAATATAGAAAAAAATAATAACTTGAAATTAGATAATAATGATCCCTTTAAAGATCCTCAAGAACTTATGAATCAACCTCGAATAACAAAAATTATTAAAAAAAGTAGAGCAGCAAATTCATCTCTTGATAATAGTGAGAGTAGAATAAATAATACAGAATATCTTCCAAATTTAACAGAACCTAATCAATAGCATATTTTATATAAAAATTGAGTATTTTTAAATATAAAAAATAAATTTTTTTATTTATTACATAATTATCTTTTTATTTTTTAAAGAGTATTATTAAATATATAATATATAATACAATTTAAATATTAAAATATTAAATTATTTAAAGTGAATTCAAGAATTAAACATCATTTTAAATTAATTTTTTCAAGAAATTGTCTATTTCTAAATCAAAATTTAAATAAAAAGAAAAGAAAGGAAATAAGAGAAAAAAATATTGAAAAACCAATAATAGATACAAGTTTTGAATTTTATAATTTACATAGAAAAAATGCAAATGAATTTTTTACTAGAGCCCAAAATAAAAAAATTGAAGAAAAATTAAATGAATATTCGTTATTTCAATTTCAAAAAATTTTTTCAAATTCAAAAAAGGAGATTAAAATTAAACCCAAAAAAATTCCTAATAAAATTGATTTTTTAAAAATAAAACCTATTACTCAAGCTATATATGAAAAAAAAATTGACATTAAAATACCATATTATAGTCTAAGCTTAGATTGTAAAGAAACAAAAGATTCAACTCAAAAATCAAAACTGAAAAAAATATCTTTTGAAAATAAATACATTCTTCCCTTTGAATATCAAAATGATAATTATTATAGAAAAAAATATGTTTCAAAAATTTCTTCAGTTAAAACAACTAATAATTTTTTTATTCAAAAAAAATATAATCAAAAATGTTTTAGAAATTATTTACTAGAAAATACAAATTCCCAAGATTTGAAATTGAGTTTATTTAAAACAAATAAAATACCTCATGAAATTATTTCATTAGAAAAAAGAATTGAAGAAATTGAAAAAGAAAATTTAAAATTAAATAATATATTATTAACTGAAAAAAATAATTCTTTAAATTTAGATTTAGAGTATGACAAAATATTTTTAGAATGTAAAAAAATAGAAACAATAAGAAAAAAAGCACAAGAATACATTCATAATATAAGAGGAAATATTCTAGTTTATTGTAGAATTAAACCTTCTTTATTAAAAAATGAAGAAAATACAATAATTTCATTCCCAGAAATCCTTGAATCAAATATTAATAATACAAATAATCAAGTTTTAACAAATATAGAATTAAAAAATAATTTAATGAAAAATTCATATCATTTTGATAGAATTTTCCCAGAAAATACTTCACAATATGAAATATTTGATGAAATTAAATCGTTTATTCAAAGTTCTTTAGATGGTGATAATATATGTATATTTGCATATGGAGCAACTGGAAGTGGAAAAACATATACAATGCAAGGTAAAATTGAAGAAAATAATAACAATTTTATTACTCAAAAAAGTGGAATTTTACCAAGAACAGCAAAATTTATTTTTGAAGAAAAAAAAAGATTAGAAAAAATGAATGAAAAATTAGATATTTCATTTTCAGCTATTGAAATTTATAATGAGACAATATATGATTTATTAATTTCTAATAATAATAATAATAAAAAAATACCTTTAACAGTTTATTGTGCAAATAATGAAGTTAATATTCCTAATTTACAATGGAAAAATATACAAAATGAAAATGATATTATAAAATTTACATTACATGCTTCAAATACAAGATCATGTGATTCAACAAGTTTTAATTCAGTTTCTTCTCGTTCTCATGCAATTTATAGAATTAAAATTTATAATAATTCAAATAAAAAAAATTCAATGATTAATATTATTGATTTAGCTGGAAGTGAAAGAAATTCTCTTAAACCAACTTCTAATTTAACAAAAGAAGAAAAAGATTATATTAAAAAAATACAAAATGAAGCTAATTTTATTAATAAATCTCTTTCTGCTCTTGGAAGAATTATTAATATGATTGGAGATAAAAAAAATTGTAATAAATTAGTTATTCCTTATAGAGAAAGTAAATTAACTATTGTTTTACAAAATTATTTAAAACCTAATTCAAAAACTGTTATGATAGTTAATGTATCTGGTGAAAATAAAGATTATAATTTCACTAAAGAAAGTTTAAATTTTGCAACTAATGCAATGGTTAATTGTTGATTTTAAATAAAATAATAATTTTATTTATATAATATAATTTTAAAATTTTATTTATTTATTTATTGTCATTTTTTTTTTACTTTTATTCATTAAAAAAAATTGATATTTAATGAATGCAATTACTGAAAATTTTAATTTCCAAATTAACTCTAATAGTAAAAGAATAAATAAATCAATTCCTAATTCTTCTTCAGATTTTAAAACTATACTTACTATGAATGAAAATAATATGGATTCAATTGATAAAAAAATAAAAGAAAAATATTCATCAGCTATAGAATATATTAATAATAATTTTTCAAATAAAAAACCTGTAAAACAAAATAATTTTTCTTCCAATGATAAATTAAAGAAAATAAGAAATGATTTATTATCCTCAATTTATAATAATGAAAATAATTCAAATTTTAAAACATATTCTCAAAGTAATACATTTAGAAAAAATAGAATAAATAATTCTACAAATAATGATATCAAAGATACTTTTAGAACTAAAATTAATAATCTTTTATTAAATCCTCAAAAATTTGAAGAAAAAAAACCAAAAATTAATAAGAGTATGATTGAAAAATTAAGAAATAGTTCTGCATTAAATAAAAAAGTAAAAGATAAAATTGATGAAATATTGAATATTTTTAAACCTGAAAATAATAATAAAAAAAAAGATCAAAAAGAAGAAATTGAAGAACCAGAATCAAGAATTAAACAATTAAAAAAAAAAAGAAATGAAACAAATGAAAATTTTTTGAAAGGAAAAAGATTAAGTTTTAATCAACCAATCTCAAATAAATGTGTAACAAAAATTAATCCACATGTAGATTTATATGATAAAACAAATAGTGTTCAAAATACAAAAAAATCTAATATAATTCAAAGAATAGTTCATTTTACAAAAAGACTTGATTCAGATTTAAATGATAAAGAATTAGAAAATGAAGATTTTATTGATAAACCAATAGAAAATGGTAAAGCTTATAAAGATTTATTTGCATTAAATCATGAAATAAAAGTAAAAAATAAATTAATTGATATAAGGAAAATTGAAATTTTCCCAGATGTATCAAGAAGACAAAATAAAGATCATTTATTATTAGCTTATGCAGCAAATAATTTAAAAATAATTACTGATATTAAAAGTGATTTAATTAATCCTGGGAAAAGAGAAGAAAATAATCAAAATGAAAATAAATCAAATAAACTAAATAAACTTGAATCAAAATTCCTAGATAAAAAACAAGAATCATCAAAAATTGATGTAAAGGAAGATATTAACATAGATGATTTAATAAATTAAAAAAAAAAAAAATAAATAACTTTCATATAATTTATATTTATTTTATTCATTTTAAAATTTATTTATTTAAATATAAGACTTTAAAAAAATATAATCTAATTTTTTTTTTTAATATTAATAAAAATTTTTTTTAAATTTATTATAGTATTTATCTATTTTTTCATTCCTAAAACAACATTTTTAAGAGCCATAGCTTGAGCAATACCAGGTTTTCCCAAAATAGGATTAACTCTCGAAGTATCAATAATTTCTTTAGACTTACTAACATAAATAGCATCTAAAGTATTACTAATATTACTTTCTAAATCTTCAACCATTTTCCCAATATTCTCTAAATGTTCAAGACTATAATAATCTTTAACATTCTTTTCAGCAGAACTACTTCTAGTAAGTGAACCACTTAAAGAAACATTACCACAAGTTTTATTACTAAAAGCCATAGTTAAATTAACAGTAGTAATTAAATTATATTTTGCCTTCTTACCATTATCACTAAAATTAACAGATATAACATTAGAACTATCCCATAATCCATTATGCATACTTTCACCAGTAACTGAATGTTTAATTAAAACAGCAACACCAAAACCATCACTAGGATTATCACCAAGATCCCAACAATAAACAGAATAATTAGAAGATGTAGAATAATATGCCTTAGCATAATTTTTAAAAATTTGATTAAAACTCTCTTCTAATTTTCTAAGAGGAGGTGATGGATATTTCGCATCTTCAGTAGGAGGAAAATATTTATTTGAAAAAGGAGAACGATATGAATCACCATCACGATTTTGTTCACATGTTATAAAATCACCTGCTGGATCTTCACTACAAATTTTTGTTCTATTATCAATTTTTTGTAAGAATTCATTTAATAAATCATCATTTTCATATATTACTGTTGATATTGCTTCGATATTTTTATCTATTTTATTTAAGGGAAGAAGTTGGTTTAATTGAATACATTCATTTAATGAAGGATTTGGAGGAGCGTATTCTTTTTTTGGAGGCTCTGTTTCTGTTTCACCTTGGTTTTCATTTGTATATTCTGGATTAGGGTTTTCTACTGTGTTTTCAGTGATTTCTGGATTTGGATTCGAGGTTTCTTCTTTGTTTTCTGGGTTTTCTGGAATGGGACTTTCGTATTCTGGATTTGGGTTTTCTTCTGGGTTTGGATTTGATTCTCCTTCTGACATTAATATATATATATATGATTTTATATTATTTTTTTTTTTATTTTATTATTATTATTTTTTTTGTTTGATTAAAAAAATTTTTTTTTTTTTTTTATTTTTTTTTTAAAACCCCTTTTTTTTTTTTTCTCCTGGAAGAAAAAATGTTAAACTATTTGTTTTGAGGGAAAAATAAAAAAAAACAACCGGGCGGGTTTTTTTTTTGTG
>JAEEGL010194030.1_pt1 | contig 14144 bp, 15 predicted proteins | sample 9134231 | NCBI WGS metagenome assembly JAEEGL01 (sample SAMN16246548, study PRJNA631951) | gut metagenome | biome: gut microbiome; feature: rumen; material: fiber-attached | host: Bos | place: Iran: Karaj | collected 2018-10 | reverse complement strand
TTCGGATATCTTAACGTCACCGGACAGTTGTCGTATGTCGTAATTCGATGAGTTCAACTTGTTTATCAAGAACGTCGGGGTTCCGCTTTCAAACCAGTAGTACCCGAACCGGTTTTCATCAAAGCAATGGAGCAGGCTGAAAGGATTGTACATTCCGTCGCCGCTGCTTGAAAAATGATATCCGTCGTACATCCGTTTTAATTCGTCAAGACACCCGGTTTCGGAAAGACCGTTTGCATCAGCAAGATTTTTTATGTACGGAGCAAAATTTTTCTCCAGCTCGATTTGCGAAATGCCGCAGAGTGCGTTGTATTTTACGTTGAGCGAAATGTCCGTAAGCTGGTTCAAATCACTGAATATGCTTACCTTGCTGAATTTGGTTACGCCCGTGAACATGTAGAAACGAAGGTACGCATCCATTTTTTTCAGGACGCCGAAAATTCCCTTGAACGCAGCCCTGTTGGCCTCTTCGATTTCAGGCAGGATGGTCATCGTTTCCAGAAGGGGCTTGTCATATTCATCAACAAGAACCACGACACGCTTTCCAGTTTTTTCAAACGCAGCCTTTATTACATTTTCAAAACGGACGGAGGGAGTTTGGGCAATCCACTCGCAACCATACTTTGCTTCCCATGTCTTCAGATGATTTTCGATTATGTCAACCAGACCGTTCGGCGAAGTGTAATTCTGTCCGTTCAAATCAAAATAAAGAACAGGATGTTCCTCCCATGGTTCACCGCTTTCTGATTCAAGTCTTTCAATCTCAAGTCCCCGGAACAAATCCTTGCAGCCAAGGAAGTAGTATTTAATAGTAGAAAGAAGAAGACTTTTTCCAAATCGACGCGGACGGCTTAGAAAGACAGCCGAATTAGAATGTGTCAAATCATAAACAAGTCCAGTCTTATCGACATAGAGAAAACCATCCTCACGAAGTTTCTTAAAATCCTGTACGCCAAGCGGCAAAAGCTGTAACTTTTCCATGCGGACATTATACCACGGATTGAAGGAAAGAATCCACATCACAATTTTGTGCAAAAATGATTCTGTGCAATTTAAAAATCTGCCGCGCTTCCTTCCCAGACTTTTCGTCCATCCTTTATCTGGATGATTCTGTCGCTGACCGTTTTTGCTTCATCAATATCGTGCGTCACCATGATTGCGCAAAAACCAAAATCGCGCTGCATTTTTTTTATGTCGGCGGCAAGTTTTTTTCTAAGGTCGGAATCAACTGCGCTCAAGGGCTCATCGAGCAGGACAAGTTTCGGCTCTACAATCAAAGTTCTTGCAAGCGCGCATCTTTGTGCTTCTCCTCCGCTCAATGTCTCTGGATTTCTTTTTCCGAATCCGCCAAGCCCCACACGTTCCAAAAATGATTCAGCTTTTTCATGCGCCTCTTTTTTTTTCATTCCATGGCACCGTAATCCATAAGCCACATTTTCAAGGACGGACATGTTCAAAAACAAAGCGGAGTTCTGAAAAACCATTCCCAGATTTCTTTTTCCGCTCGGAAGATTTGTTATGTCATCACCGTCCAAAATGATTTTGGGATTTACGGTCGAATCTTTTTTGTCGATTGATTCAAGTCCCGCAATCATTTTCAGTACGGTTGATTTTCCGCTTCCGCTAGGTCCCACGATTGAAACAAAACATTTTTCTTCTATATTAAATGATATGTCCACATCAAAATTATCTCTTGAGTCAGGAAACTTTTTATAGAGGTTCTCACATTCAAGGAAACTCATTTTTCACCTCCAAATCTTTTTGCGGCAAAAAAAACAATCGAGCAGACAAGACCAAGAATCAAACCGGAAACACATGCTTCGGTAAATCTGTAGCTTGCTGTAAGCCTGTATGTAAAAAGCGAAAGCGTTGAAAATTTCTGCATGGACAAAACCAATGGCAATGTCGCATCCCCCGCGCTGATTGCAAAACAAAATCCTAGCGCACTCAAAATGCCCCGCCATGAATATGGAATTATGATTTTAAAAATCTTGTCCAAGGGATTTGACGAAAGCACGCTTGCGGAATCCAAAACAGTCCGCGGTATTTTTGACATCTGTGAATGAATTTGACGGAACGCAAACGGCCATGAAAGCGCAGTCTGTGCCATAACCAAAACCAAGGGCGAAGAGTTTTTAAAAACCGATGACATTCCAATTCCTATGGCAACCGACGAGACCGCCATGGGTAAAATTGGGAGCGTATAAAAAAAAGCGGTCATGCGTTTTGTTTTTGACAGGCGGACCAATGTTGAATAAAAAAAACCGGAGACCGTACACAAAACTGATGTACATGCCGCAACGGAAAATGTATTTCCAAGCGACGTGCAAAAATCTTTCATCGCAAAGACTTTTTTCCAAGCGTCAAAAGAAAAATGATTCTGTCCTCCGTTTTTTGAAACAAAGGAGCCAAAGAAAATTGAAATGAGTGGAAGCAAAAAAAAGACCGCAACAATCAAAAAATAAATTCCAGTAAATAATTTTTTTACACCCAAAATCTTTGTTCTGCGGTTCTCAAAAAAAACTACCTGATGGTTCCGCCGCATTTTCTTTTCAAGCACGCTCCATAAAAAAAGCATGGCAAGCGCAGAAAAAGTTTCCACAAGCGAAAGTATTGCAACGGACTTAAAATCCAAACTGCTCCGGCCTGCATGATAGATTTCAAGTTCAAGCGTTGAAGTTCCAGGCGCTCCAAAAAGAAGGACAATCATAAATGAAAAAAAACAAAAAAGAAAAACAGGGATGCACGCCGAAACAAGGGAAGGAAAAATCTGCCGGAACGTTATTGTAAAAAAAATCTTTATTTCGCCCGCACCCAAAAGTCTTGCGCTGTCCGCCTGCGAGCTGTCCAAAGTTTTCCATGAATCAGCGACGCTCACCATGACAAGCGGAAAATTGTAGAAGCCCTGAACCATTACGATGCCCCAGAACGAATACAAAAATTTCAGCGGCGCATCTTTCAAATTAAAAACCGACATCAAAAATCTGTTGAACATTCCGTTCATGCCGAAAGTTGAAATGTAGCCGAGCACGACAATCAGCGGAGGAACACACAGCGGAACTGCTCCAAAAAAATAGAGAATCTTTTTTCCGAAAAATTTTTTGTTTGCAAGAAGATATGCGGCGGGAATCCCCACGATTACGGAAATCAGCATGGAGACTAGCGCCTGTAAAAATGTGTATGCCGTGATTTTAAGAATGCGGAAAAAACTGTGCGTGGATTTAAAATCTATTTCCGATAAAAAAATCGGAAGCACGGCACGGAAGAATGGAATCAAAAAAGACAGAACCGCCAGAACAAAAACCGACAGCGCAAAAAAGCAAAGCAGATTTCTGACCGGCGATTTAAAAATCTGTCTTCTCATTTACCGAGAACATCCATTATTGTCTGGACATAATCATCATTTTTTGAAGCGTCGTATTCCAAAACTTTTGTCGGAAGAGGCGCGGCAGTCTTGTAGCTTTCGGGAAGATCAAAGCCATGGTTTGCAGGATACATCCATTGTGTGAGCGGAAGAATTTTCTGGGCATCAATGGAAATCATAAAATCCATGAACGCCTTTGCACCTTTTTTGTTCGGGGCATTTTTCAAAAGACCGAATCCTTCGACCTGCATTACATGGCCCTCATCAAAAATCAAAGTCACGTAGCGGTCATTGTTTTCATACTCAACATTATACGCGGGACTTGTGTTGTAGCTTATGCACAAAGGAGCCTCGCCGTTCTGGAACATTCCCCATCCTTCGCTCCAGCCGGATGTCATGGTAAGGATGTTCGGCTTCAATGCTTTCCAATAATCAGAAAGTTTTTCGCCATAAACAGCGGCAGTCCATGATGCAAAACCAAGACCTGGAGTTGAAGTGCGCGGATCCATCAGAATTATTTTTTTCTCATAAACCGGAAGCGTCAAATCTTCAAGAGACTTCGGGGCAGGAACAGAGGACTGGGTATCATAGATGATTGCAAAATATCCATAGTCATAGGGAGTCAGATTCCAATTTCCGCCGAGACTTTCTTCATGCCGCAAATCAAAAAGAACTTTGTTGTCTGCCTCAAGCGGTTTGTATGATTCAAGGATTCCTTCTTTCAAAGCTTTTGGAGCAAGGTTGTTGTCGATTCCCAAAACCACGTCGGCCTGCACATCTTTTTTTTCAAGCACCGCCCGGTTGTAAGCCTGAACAGCATCACCGCAGTCAACAAGATTCAGAGTGTAACCGGTCTTTTCCTTGAACAACTTCACAAGCTCAGGACCAGGCCCCCACTCCCCGGCAAAACTGTCATAAGTGTAGACGACAACTTCATTCAATCTTTCTTCAGAAGTTTTTTTTGATTTGCAGCTTACAAGAAGAGCGGCAAAAGCCATAGAAACAGAAATAAATTTTACGAAAGTATTTTTTTTCATATACTTCCTCCGCCGGCATTATCCGGATCAGGTTAGGGACTCCATGCGGAATCCTGCGGGTATAATCTCAGGCCTTGCGACCACCCCGGTATTGCGGAACATATAGGCATATCTAAAAACTCATTTTCAATGACTTTTTAGATATGCTGCGAGTTTAAAAGCCCGAAATTACAGGCTTTTAAACGTCGCGTTTTCAGAGTTACCTCTAAAAACTGAAGTTTTTAGAGGTTCTCATATTAGAATATTTTTTTTAGAAGGTCAAGGAATTGGAAAACTGAAATGCACTTGTTTTCCACACAAGCATAAGTGCAAGCGCAAAGCCCCCTCCCTAAATATAAAAAGCTATGCTATAATATTTATGAGGAAACGCTATGAACGAGACTGAGCAGATTTTGTTTATGCAGATTCGTATTTTACGCATGGTGGCAGAAAAGTATGAACTAACTTTGAAGCATGCTGCCCAGATTTTTAAGACATATAATGTTCTGCCATTTATCCGCGAGGGGTTTGGTATTTTTCACGTGGAAGGCGATGAAGCAGTTTTTGAAGAAGTAAAGGATTTTCTGAACACCAAGGGAGTTTCATTATGAAAAAACTGGAAAATGGGATTAGGCTGTATCACGGGAGTTACTGTGTCGTCAAAAATCCCGACCTAAAAAAATGCGCTGCCTTCAAAGATTTTGGACGCGGTTTTTATCTTACAACTTCCAAAGAGCAGGCCAAGTCTTTTGCCAAGATTTCCGCAGCCAAGGCAAAATCTAGAGGTGCTATTTCAAAAAGCGAAAAATTTGCATATATTTCGGTTTTCAAAGTTTCTGACATTGATGATTTGGAATCGTTTGTTTTTGAATCCGCGGACAAGGACTGGCTCCATTGTATCGTTGCGCATCGAAAAGAAGGAGCCTTTACGGAACTTCGTGACGCTATGCAAAATTATGATGTCGTTTCAGGCAAGATTGCAAATGATGATACAAATGCAACGATTATTGCGTACATGGGAAATGTATTTGGAACCATTGGAAGCGAACAGGCTGACAAAATGTGCATCAGCTTGTTACTGCCGGACCGACTGAAAGACCAGTTCTGTTTTAGAAGCGACAGGTCAATTTCTAGGCTTGAGTTTTTGAAAAGCGAAAAAGTTGCGCTGGATTAGGCGGTGGAATTATGACAAAAGATAAAACCTTGTTCGCAATGGATTTGACGGCTTTAATGGCAGTTGAGCAGCTTGCAGAAGAAACGAAGCGTCCTCTGGAAAAGGTGCTTCTGGATTTTATGGAATCCGATGCTGCACAAATGCTTTATGATGATTCAACGAAGCTTTGGTGGGACGGTCCTTCCGCAGCCGCCGAGGAATTCAAAAAACAGACAAAATGATTGGATAAAATATAAATCAACCATGGGAGGGAGAAGTCTCTCCCCACGCGCCCACTACGTCGGTCGCTCCCCTCTCTACGGGATAAAACCCATCGCCACCGCCGGCCGCCGCTACACTCTGCCGGGAACACTTCTAAACGCCCGTAACGCCCAGAAGATCAAGCACTGAAACATCCAGCACCTTTGCCATAACCAAAAGCTCTATATCCGTAACGAACCTTTTTCCGCACTCAATTCTCTGTATGGCATTTTTGTCGAGATCGATTCCCAAGAGCTGCAGTTTGTCTGCCAATGCACGCTGAGAAAGAGTCGGACTTTTTGATTTCCTAATCCGGGCAATATTTTCCCCGGAGATATTGTTTGAGTCACCGTTTTTATTCTTGAACATAGGCAATATTGACATTCAGTGCTTGTCAACCATGAGGATACATGGTAAACTGCTTGTAAATGACATTTAGTGAATGTCAAATTGCGGGGAAGGACTTTTTTTGCTTATGAAGCAATTAAAAATTCCCACACAGATATTTTTAGGAGGCAGATATGCAGATGACAGAGCAGGATTATTGCAATCCAGATTGGGCGAATTATGATGAGGATGGAAGTTTGCCAAGTTCTTATCGTGATATATCGAGTTGGATTGGTAGCAGGTCAAAGTGGTTTTGTACAGAAACTGACATGTTCTCGGAGAAATGGTTCTCGGATGGAAAAAGCTACACTTCTTCGGCTGTATCATCTTGGTACAAAAAATATAAGAATGGTTGTGATGGCATCAAAGTCGTTTTCACAGGGCGATCCGCAAACCAAAGGACTGGCGAAGTCTATGTATTAAGTTTCAATGTCATGCATAGCGACGGTATGGGTTTTGTGGAATTTGGCTATCATCAGTAAAGAGATGAAATAGGATTTGTGGAGAGTAAACTACAAGCAATATGCATTGCGGTTTTATGGGAGTCTCAAAAGCCTCTGTCTTTCGGGATTCCCAAATACAATTTAAAGGATATTTGCCTTACGTGCACGAGACAGATAACTGCTGAATAGGAGGTGGTAGAAGCGGTTTTAATTAATTGGAAAATATGAGTTTTCCAGAGAAATTTCTGAAAATGTAATTACCTTTTAAGATTGCGTTAAACTTTATTGTAGCGGACACCGTGATGTATTTCACGGAATTTTTTGATAAGAGGTCCATCATGGATGATATTTTTGAAAATACAATAAGTGGTAAAAGACGAAAATTACTAGAAGAACATGTAAACAAAATTTGGAGAAATCACAATATTCCAAATCGCAGAGCAGGAGCTTTAAAAGAGTTTGACGGGTTAAAAAGACAACTCTCTCAAGATGATCAGAAAATTGCTCAAGACTGTTGGGACAGATTAGAAAAGTCGAATCAAGAGGGTAAAAAAATGACAGATAAAGAAATGCAGACAAAGATTGAGGAACATCGCAAAAACGAAAATTTGACGGAATTCGTTCTTTCGGTAATCAATACTGGCAAAACGGATGATATCATCAGTTTAATGAACGAGCTTTCAACACAGGAGCTAGAAGAGGCAGTAAATGCGTATAGGAAAGATGACAAGAAAAGATCTGACAACCTAAAAAAAGCAATAGAAAATTGCAAAAGCAAAAACCTTTATGTTGGCGCATCCAAAATACAAGAGGTTTTGGATAAAATAGAGGAGACGCACTAACAGTAGTAAAAAAGTGTTTTCGGTCAAGAAAGACTTTTTGAACCGGATTAATACTAGAAAATTAAAACCATATAGCAGTTGCAGTTCCAAAAATTATGGAGCCTGCAACTGCTATTCATCATTGTACATACGAAATACTTGCCTATTACTATTTTTCAAGGAGCATACATGTTAATTCTGCGCAGATCAGAAATGAATTCTCTGATGCAGCTTAGACCAAGAGTTGCAATCGGAGAGCCACAAAAAATTACAATCCCTCATGAAACTGGTTGTCCATCCTGTGCAACAGCTTGTGTTAATACTTGTTCAGCAACTTGTGAGGGAGATGGTTGTAAAGGTTTTTGTGCAACATATTGTTCTAATAATTGCAAAGACAGTTGCCTTGGACACTGTAACGGACATTGTGCAACTAATTGTACAGGATATTGTAAGGCACAGTGTTCAGATAATTGCACAAATAGTTGTAGAGATTATTGTGGGCGCGTCTGTTCAGGTAATTGCACAAATAGTTGTAAAGATTCTTGTGGTGGAGAATGTTCTAGGAATTGTGCAACCGGATGCTCAGTAAATTGCACAGGTTCCTGCAGTTCCTCTTGTGACAATTCATGTGATTACCGTTGTGATGATGCTTGTCATGGAACATGTGAGCAAATAATGTGGGGATAATCATGTGCTCCTTATACAAGCAAAGATACGAACTACAAAAATATGTTTTTATGGAAGTTTTATATGAAAAATAATTCACAAAAACCCCGCTTCGCACCAACCTTGTGTCTCACCCACTCATGCAACCTAAATTGCATCTACTGCTACCAAAAACACGACCCGCACAAACGGATGTCCTTTGAGACGGCGAAAAAGTGCATCGACTGGATTTTCAGCAACATCCCGAAGGAATACGAGGGCGTTGAGCTTGACTTCATCGGCGGAGAGCCATTGCTTGAGTTTGAGCTCATAAAGCAGATTTTCACCTATGTCAAAAGCACGTACCCGAATGAAAAATGCATTTTCTATGCCACGACAAACGGAACCGTGCTGACAGACGAAATGAAGGAATGGTACACGCAAAGAAAAAACTGCTGTGTCCTGGGACTCTCACTCGACGGAAAAAAAGAAACGCAGGATTACAACCGGAGCAACTCTTTTGACAAAATCGACCTGGACTTCTTCCTCAAAAACTGGCCGTGGCAGGGCGTGAAGATGACGCTCTCGGAATTCTCCCTTGACCATCTCGCGGAGAACATAATCTTTTGCCATGAACTTGGATTCAATGAGGTCGGAGGGGTGAATCTCTTTGAGGGAACCTTCGACTGGAGCGATGAAAAATGGATTCAAAAACTCATCCCCCAGCTACAGACGCTAGTTGACTATTATGTTGAGCATGATGACATTCAGGTGAACCAAATGCTGAACCGCCATCTTGAGGCCTGCGAATATTCTGACCGCAAGGAAAAGCGCAGGTGGTGTGGCATAGGAGGAGGAGCCGTATTTTTTGACGTTGACGGACGGAAGCTCCCTTGCACATTCTGCACTCCCATGACCTTTGACGAAAAGACGCTCACTGAAATCTGCAACCACGACTTCTCAAGGGTGGATGATTTCATCGATGACGAATGTTACAACAATTGCTACATTTATCCCACCTGCCCCCACTGTGCCGGAGCAAATTATCTCACGCAAAAGACATTCAAAACCCGCGACAAATCAAAGTGCAGGATTCAAAAGCTCATATCCCTTTTCGCCGCTGATTTGCTCACAAAACGTATTTTAAAAAATCCGGAGAAATTCGAGGAAGCAAGACGCGGCATGATGATAGACGCAATCCAGAAAATCCGCGAGCTGTATCTCCCGGAATTCAAAGCCTATTTTGAGGATGAATGAAATCCCAAAAATTCCCCCAAATTTTTTTCACTCTATCACGTAACGCTAGAGTGAACATATATAATGAAGCCATAAACTACAACAAAAGGAGATTTGACCTATGAAACAAACTAAATCATTGCTCGGCATTATTGCAGGCATGTTTGCAGTGGCATTTGTGCTGGCTTCATGCAAAACGGAAATAAGCATACCGACCCATACGGTAACGTATTCATCTGCCCACGGTTCGGTACCTGATGCAATCAGCGTCAATGAAAATACGGCGCTTTCCGAAGGCCAGCTTCCTGCGCTTTCAGACGACAATGCAAGCTTTGCCGGATGGTACTGCGGAAACAGCAAGGTTGAAGCCGGATATGTGGTAAATGCAGATTTGGCACTCACTGCACGATGGGAATTTACCGTCACATATTCATCCCAATATGGAACTGCACCTTCTGCAATTAACGTAGAGGAAAACAGCGTCCTCTCTGCAGACCAGCTTCCCGAACTTTCCGATGATGCGGCCGTATTCAAAGGCTGGTACGCAGGAGACACAAAGGCGGTTCCAGGTGAGTACCAGGCAACAAACAATGTGACCCTCACAGCCCGTTGGTCACAGCTTGCGACAATCACATACCACAGCAAATTCGGCACCGTACCCGAAAGCTTTGAGATTGAAAGAAACCAGACCCTGGTATCAGAAAAAGTTGCAGACATTACCTGCAGCCCGTACACATTCCTCGGCTGGTTCGATTCAGAGGACGACGACCACAACGGAACCGGAGAGCAGATAAATGCCGGTCTCGAAGTAACTGGCAACATTGACCTGTATGCAAAGTGGAAGAAAGCGACAGTTTCATTCTCAACTGAGTATGGAACAATACCTGCTTCCATTACAAGATATTCTGGGGAAGTATTTGGAACAGAGGTTCCATCTGTTATAGACAGAGATTACTATACTCCAGACGGATGGTTCAATGGTTCTACAAAGCTTACATCTGACTACGTCTTAAATGATGACGCTCAGTTTACAGCTAAATGGAGAGCTGTTGAATATGACATAGACTACAGATTGGACGGAGGATCTTTGCCATCTGGCACAGCTCTGAAGTTCACTGTAGAAGACACAGTTGCTTTGGCTACACCTACTAAAGAAGGAAAAATCTTTGGAGGATGGTATACTGAAAACAGCTGTTATCCAGATTCAAAAATTTCTGGATGGGATGCTGGAGACAGACATGAACCTATTACAGTCTACGCACTGTGGGGTGATGCTGATTCTAGCAACATATATGACCTGCTTGCGGATATCAATTTTAAAGATTACCGTAATAAGACTGTCAAAAACTATGTCCTGGTGGGTGATTGGACCGATGATGACATGGTAACATTGCAAAATGCGATCTGGAACCATGACCGAATCATTGAAAACTCATCTACGAAACAATTCTTAGGAAAGTCTTGGTTGTTTTCACTTGATTTGTCGCATATCGATGTGAAGACAGTCAAGTTAACAGGGGCAGATTCTTTGAAAGAAGTAGTCCTTCCATGGACGATGACTGAATTTGAGTGTTATCTCATAGGTATATCGAGTACATCTGAAACATTTAAAGTGGAGAGTAGGCTCATAGCTACGATGTTGAATACATCTGGCACATGGGAACACTTGGTCGAAAATGATCATTGGGAGGTGACTGACATTCCAGGACCTGCTTCTTGGTGGGGCGGATTTTGGAGAAAGGTCAACTAACTATGTACTGGCACAACCTTCGGGTTGTGCTGGTATTTTTTTGTGTTTTCTATTAGTATTATCATTAATGTAAAAATTGAAATGGACATTAATAATAATACTAATAGATGTTTGAATTTGAACATCACCTATCGCCATCCAATATTTTAAAGAAATTACGTTATCAATCTCGAATCCGCGTGATAAAAAAAGAATTGGGAAAAATCTATTCAGGCTACTATTTTTACCTCTGACTTGACACCCTATTGGATAGGGTGTATATTGTAAATATGACAAGAGAATTCATCATTACAAAAGAATTTGACCGTACTTGGAAAGAACTCGGATTGAATGATGATGATTTAGGCGAGTTGGAAATATATCTTTGCAAGAATCCAGATTGCGGAGATACCCTTGAAGGAACCGGAGACGTCAAGAAATTCCGGTGGGCTTTGGAAGGGCGTGGCAAAAGTGGTGGAGCAAGGATTGTTTATCTAGACATAGTTTTTGCAGAGCATATTTATTTGCTTACGGCTTTTCCCAAGAATGAGAAAGCCAATCTAAGCAAACAAGAACGAAACCAAATGAAAATTATTGTTACGGCAATCAAAAAGGCTGAAAAGGAGGCTAAGGATGACAGAAAATAAAGCATTTGAAAGCATTATGAAAGGTCTCACGGAAAGTCTTGAATATGCAAAAGGGGATACTTCAAAGGGAAGAAAAATAACTGTTACCGTTGCAGAGCTTCCTCAATACCATGATAAGGAAATCAAGCAAATACGAGAGAACCTGAACCTCACGCAGAAAAACTTTGCCTTTGTTTTGGGAGTGTCAACTAAAACTGTTGAAGCATGGGAGTCCGGCAGAAATATTCCGCAAGGAACTGCACAAAGATTCCTTCAGCTCCTGCAAACCGGCGGTAAAAAAATGCTGCAGGATTATAATGTAGTAACAGTGACTATGTGACAAAACTATAGCTTTCTTAAATCCGTGGCATATCGCCATGTTGCCCGGCACATTGAAAATCATTCGCTTCGCAATCCATTGCAACTCGGCAGCCGGGGCCGCAATTGGGGTGGTGAATAAAGACATGCTGTGAAACAAATCGTAAAATCAAAATCCGCTGTCCGCTCACAATTCAAAAAATCTACTTTAACTTTTTCTGCCAATTCAATTTCTGAAACATAGTCCAAATCATTCTTTCAAAACCATCTTTGCAACAAGCCATAATTGCAGTGCTGTTCATTGACGCTGCTGTGTGATAGAATAATGCTGATATTGAAATGGCAAAATCAAACTACAGAGGAGTAAAAGTTGAACAGTGAACTTGATAGTGCCTTAGAAGAATATACTCAGCTCGGCATTCAGCAGCAGCTTGATTATGATAAATTCTATCTCTATTCAATTATTACTCACTCAACTGCAATTGAAGGTTCAACCGTAACAGAAATAGAAAATCAACTTTTGTTTGATCAGGGTATTTCTGCCAATAAGCCGATGACAGAACAATTGATGAATCTGGATTTGAAATCCGCATACGAGCAGAGTTTTGTTTACGCAAAAAAACATACGGATTATTCAATTGAACTCTTATGTAAGCTTGCAGCCCTTGTCATGAAAAATACCGGTTCAACATATAAAACTATAGCAGGGGAATTTTCATCTGCAAAAGGGGAACTTAGACTTCTAAATGTAAGTGCCGGTCATGGTGGAAAATCATATCTTGCATGGCAGAAAGTTCCGGACAGACTGGAAAAATTCTGCCAATGGATAAATGAAGAACGAAAGAAAATTGATAAATCAAATACTCAAAAAATCTATGAGCTTAGTTTTGAAGCTCATTACCGAATAGTTTCCATTCATCCTTGGGCAGATGGAAATGGAAGAATGAGCCGCTTGATTATGAATATGATTCAGTATGAAGCCGAAATTATTCCTTCCATTGTAAAAAAAGAAAGTCGTGCAGAATATATACAGTCTCTTTCTCTGAGCCAGGACCGGGAAGATTCTTCAAAGTTTATAGACTTTATGCTAAAACATCATATTGAAAATCTTAGGCATCAAATAGCAGATTATAAAAAATCTATGGAAGTTGATTTTAATGATAACGAACAAAAAACTTCGGTACAAAATCAACATACAAATGATACCGCAAAGATTACTCAAAAGATAACTGTAAAGATTACTGTAAACCAACAGAAAATAATTGATGCAATTAAAGAAAATCCATTTATTACGCAAGATGAATTATCATCTATTGTTGGAATTGCACGCCTTAACATAAATAAAAACATGAAAAAATTACAGGAGCAGGGAATCATCAAACGAGTGGGAGCAGACAAAAACGGACATTGGGAGATTGTAAAATAAGCACAACGGATGTCGCAATAAATCTGGAAAATATTTTCCCCGCCTTTATCACATCAATCGTAAAATCAAAATCCGCTTGACAAAAAAACGCACAAGCATTGACAAGTAAACTTGGTATGATTATAATCAAAACGATGACAAGCAAACTTGGCAACAAAAAGGAGGCCTGTTTTATGACATTGCAGAGAATCCGGCGGTTCACGCTCATAATTTCAATGCTGCTCTTTCCGATTACAATCTGGTATTTTTCTCCGTACCTTATAATCATGGCGGCGTTTAATCACATAATCAACGGAAGCTTCATTGTCTTTACGCTGATGTTTTTGTTCGGCATGTTTTTCGGCAGACTCTGGTGCGGATTTTTTTGTCCGACCGGATGCATGGGCGAATGTTTTGCGCAGTTTTCACCAAAGCCACCGAAACAGGGTTGGCGCAATTACATAAAATACGGAATCTGGCTCGTGTGGATTTCCGGGATAATTGTGTGCCACGTTCTTGGAAAAGGCGGATACACGGTTCAGCCGTTTTTTATGACGGACCACGGCATTTCAATTTCAAGCATCTACAATTATGTAATCTACTACGGCATTGTGATTTTATTTTTGATTCCAGCAATCGTTCATGGAAAAAGAGCAAACTGCCACTACATCTGCTGGATGGCTCCGTTCATGATTTTTGGCGGCAAGGTCGGTCACTTTTTACATCTTCCACAGCTGAAG
>JAEEGL017064045.1_pt1 | contig 14145 bp, 12 predicted proteins | sample 9134231 | NCBI WGS metagenome assembly JAEEGL01 (sample SAMN16246548, study PRJNA631951) | gut metagenome | biome: gut microbiome; feature: rumen; material: fiber-attached | host: Bos | place: Iran: Karaj | collected 2018-10 | reverse complement strand
TGAGATTATTGAACTAGAAAGTGAGATGATCTTATGCCAAAATAATCAAACATTAAAAAAAAACAATTATTAAATAAAAAGAAAGAAGGAATAAAAAATGAACGATTATATAATTGATGCTTTTACGAGAGATGGGAATAATACCAATCTCGAAGTAAATAATTTGAATGTAGGATGTATTACATCCACAAATAATAATTTTGAATTAGATAGTAATGGTAATTTAACTGTCAATTCAATTACAGCCAATAATATTATTGGGCAAGCAGTTGCTAATGCTGTGTATCCTGTTGGTTCTATCTACATGTCTGTTAATTCTACTAATCCAAGTACATTATTTGGAGGCCAATGGGAGCAGTTAAAAGATAAATTTTTATTAGGTTGTGGTGATATTTATCAAAATGGAACAACAGGTGGAGAAGCTTCACATGTTTTAACAACTAGTGAAATGCCAAGTCATAATCATAGTGCATCAACAAATAGTACAGGAGGGCATAGACACACATTTAAGGGTTGGTGGACAACTAAAGGAGATGGTTCTGCAACATATGCATGTGTAGCCAGAACTCAACAAAATGATCCTGTAGAATATGGCTCATTCGCAACTGCAGGTGAACATTCTCATACGGTAACAGTTAATAATACTGGAGGTGGAGTAGGACATAATAATATGCCACCATATTTATCAATATATATGTGGAAGAGAATAAGCTAGGTGGTGATAGAATGGAACAAATAGAACTGATTGAAAAAAGAAAACCACGTGAAAAACATTTTTTACAAAAGGATGGTACTATTCGTGCCGAAATATATGATAAAGATGTTCATTATTTAAAAAATGGAAGGTATGAGGAAATAGATAACACTTTAGTAAAGAAAAATGGTTCATTGGTAAATAAAAACAATGCTTACTTAGTGGAATTTAAGGAGGACTTTAAAGATTCATTAATGAAGATGTCAAAAGATGGCTATTATATTGATTTCAAAATTAAAGATATAAAAAGTTCAAATTTAAAATCTGCAAAAAGAGTATTGTCAAAACAAATGAATAATTGTGTATCTAATGAAATTACTGATGATATAAGTATTGAATATCAATCATTACCAAATAAAGTAAAAGAAACAATAGTATTGAAAAATGCAAATCATTCTAGATTTCGTTTTGAATTAGATACTAATATAAATTTAAAAGAAGAAAATGGTGAAATAATAGCGTTAGATGAAGAAAAAAATATCATATTTAAAATTGAAAAACCATTTATGATTGATTCTAATAATATTATTAATGAAAAAGTTCATTATTTATTAAATAAATATGATGATGCATTTATTTTAGATTTAGTTTTAGATGATGAATGGCTACAAGAGTCAAACAGACAATTTCCGGTGTTTATTGATCCTACTATCACAAATGAAGGACAAAATATCACATTTCAAGATACATATATTTATCCTGGTGATAGTAATGAAATTAGATATAATAAAGCATACTTAAAAGCTGGTGTTGAGAAAGTAAATGGACAAAACAGAGTAAATAGAACACTTATTAAATTTAGTTTACCAACAATTGGAACAGGTAGTGAAATTGTATATGCTACACTAGATTTAACATCATATCCAACCTATAGTTCAAATCCAACAGAAAGAGTTGCAACAATACATCAAATTACTTCTGATTGGGATGAAACGACTGCTAATTGGAACAATATGAATGATAAATTTGAAGCTAAAGTTGAAAGTATTTTTTATGGACATCGAAGTACTATTGATAACAACACTATTATACCTGCTTATTCATATTATGATGGTAATATTACAAATATCGTTAAAAAGTGGTATAGAAATGAACCTAATTATGGTCTGTTGATAAAATCTGTCAATGAAGGAGAATACGTTGATGATGATTTTCCAACTTTTTATTCAAATAATAATAACATTATTGAAAATAACCCTAAACCCGTTGTTTCTATAGTTTATAGAAATCATAATGGATTAGAAAATTATTTAGATTATAAAGAACAAAAATTTTCTATTGGAAGCTCATTTGTTAATACTTACAATGGAAATTTAACCTCTGTTTTTAATATAGGACAAACAGTTGGGGGAAATTTACCAATAAACTTGAAAATTATATATAATACTAATGACGTAATATTAAATAATGAAACTTTTTTTAAAAAAGGGTTTAGACTAAATTATGAGCAAACAATTAAAACAGTTTCAATTGATAACGTTAATTATTTAGAGTATTTAGATGAAGATGGCACAATTCATTATTTTAAGAATAACGATAATAATGATTTATACTATGATGAAGATGGACTTGGATTATCTATAGAAAAAAACAATTCATCTTGTATAATGAAAGATGAAGATGGAAATACCTTAACATTTAATAACATTAGTGGTATATATAAACTTATTTCTATTAATAATATTGATAATGATACAATATCTATTGTTTTAAATTCAGATAATTCAATACAAAAAATCATAGATAAATATAATAATGAGGTTAATATAACATATGGTACTAATGTAACTACAATTGTAAGTTCTACTGGAACAGTAAACATAGTTTATTCTGATAATAAACTATGTAGAATAGAAACATCATGTGGAAATATAAATATTAATTATGAAAATGAGTTAATTGAAAGTATTATTGATACAACTGGTATAACAACAAAATATGAATATTATCCAAATACTCCATATAGGATAAAAAAAGTAACAAGGGTTGGATTAAATAATACAACTGGAGAACATTTTTCATTAAAATATGGATTTGATTCTACTAGTATTATAAATGGTGATGGTAGAACCATTACTCAAATTTATAATTCTTATGGTAATTTGTTATCTAAAAATAGTTTAGTAAGTGAAGAGGATATTGACAATGCTTATTCTGCTACAATGGTTGTAGATCAGTCAGATAATAATAAAAATAGTATTATTTCAAAAGAAGCTCCAATTCAATATATAAAAAATTATTTAACTAACGCTAGTTTTGAAGTTAATGATTTAAACTTTACTTTAGATAGTGGTCTCAATTATTCATTTGATTCTAATAATTATCATTCTGGATTGAGAAGTTTAAAAGTTGAGGCTTTGGTTTCAAGTAAAAAAATGATTCAAAATGTAACTGTTCCTAAGGGAAATAGTTATACATTTAGTGGATATATAAAAAATTCAGGTAAAGTTAAAATATCACTATCTTATTATAACTCTAATAATGAAAGAATTGAATCATCTGAAATTATCGACATTAATAATGACTTTGATTTTAATGATGTTACAATATATTATGATGAGTTTGCAACTACTGATTTAAATATTGAAATAGAATTTATTGATATAGGAATTGCTTATATTGACGATATTCAACTTGAAAAAGGCGAAGTTGCTAATAATTTTAATCTTATTGAAAATTCTGATTTTTCTAATGGCTTTTCAGATTGGGACTTAAATGCATGGACTTATGATGATAGTACAATTAGTCCAGATTCATCTTTCTCAGTAGCGAGATTTAATAATGATAAAAATACTGCACTAAAAGTTAGTGTTAATCCAACATATGGAGTTAGTTTTTCGAAAACTATTCCAGTTAGTGGTAAACAAGGAGATTTATATACTTGTTCATTTTGGTTTAAAAACCAAGGTTATCCTGGTTATGCTCGTACAGCTGGTAGTGAAATGTCTATCTATTTTAAACCTGTTGGTGGAGATGCCGAATATTGTATAGCAACCAGTGGTTTTTTTAATCCAAATGATGAAAAATGGCAATTTTTTACATATAAGGCTCATGCACCTGAAGATTTTGAATCTATCAAACTTGTTTTTTTAATAGGAAGAGAAGCAAATGATTTTTATCTAACTAATTTAAGCTTATATAAGAATATTACAGGAGGACAATATAATTATGATGATAATGGTAATTTAATTACTATGTCTGATCAGTCAAATAATACTATTTCTTTTAAATATGATACTAATAATCAGTTGATTAGTATGATTGATAGTTCTGGTAAAAATTATAAATATGAATATGACAATGAGAGAAAATCTAGGCTTTTAAGAACAATATCATCAAATGGTATTTCTTCTGAAATACATTATGATAATAATGGTAATTCAGTAATGACAAAAACTAAAAAATGTTATGATAATGATATTGAAACTGGTATATATAAAATAAGAAATAAAGGATCATATTCTTTCTTAAAGGCTGAGTTAAACAGTGTTTTATTAGAAAAAAACGAATGTAGTAATACAATTTGGAGAATAGAAAAAATAAATAATCAGTATAAAATAAAGTATGGATTATATCCTCAGTATTCTATATCTTATAGAGATGGTTTTGTATCATTAGATGAGGATGATTCAAATAATTTATTTTATATTGAAGAAAATACCGAATCATTAAACGGAACATATTTTATAAAATATTATGATGAAACTCCAGATGGAACAAACATTAAGTTTTTAACTGTAGATAATGGTATATTAAAATTTGAAACATTTTCTTCAAATTCTTCTATAATACAATTTTACATTGAATTAGATAATAACTTATTTATAGAAAATGACGCAGAATATACAAGTGATGGAAGATTTTTGAGAAAGATTACGGATAGTAACTTGTTATCAAAAGAATTCACATATAATTCAAATAATGGTTTAATTAGTTCAATAACTAATACTAACGGAAAAAACACTTCATTTTTGTATAATGCTAAAAATCAATTAGTTAAAGTATCATATGAAAATAAAGAAGTTGATTATGAATATAACCAGTATAACTTACTAAGTAAAATAATTCAAAATAACAAAGAATATGGTTTGTTTTATGATGACTTTTTAAATCTTAATAGAGTAACTTTAAATAATAATATTAATTTAGTTAATTATTTATATAATACCGCATATCAATTGGTAAGGACATCTTTTGATAATAATAATGAAGTAAACTATGAATATGATTCATTTGGTAGAATAATCAGAACACAAAAAATGGATAATGATATTTACTATTATTATGGCAATGATGGGTTCTTATCTAAGATAAAAGATGATAGAGGTACGTATAGGTATTATTATGATATTTCAGGTAGGTTATATAGATATAAAGAGGATAATTTTAAATTGAATATTACATATGATAATAGTGATTCTATAATAAAAAAGGAATATATAAAAGGAAATAATATTCATGAGTTAATAATTGAATATACAGATGATTTACCTACTAATGTACTTACCGATAATTCTGAAATAAACTACGAATATGATGAATTAGATAGAGTAATAAATAAAAATATAGATGAGATTGTTTCAGTAAGTTATGATTATAAATCTACTGGTAAGAGAACAACAAATATAATAAAAAGATATACGCTTAATAATAATATAAGTGAATTTGAATATGATAATATAGGAAATATTACAGATGTTTATTTAAATAATTCTTTAATTAAACATTATGAATATGATGTTTATGGTGAACTTATATTAGAATATAATTATGATTTAAATAATTATACAGAATATATATATGACTCTGCAGGTAATTTAACTCAAACAGTAGTTAAGCAAATAAGTGATAATACTATAATTGAACAACATAATGGAGTTTATTCAAATTCATTATGGGAAGATCAATTAATGAGTTATGATAATAATGCAATAGTATATGATTCCATAGGTAATATGACTCAGTTCGGAGAGTATAATTATGAATGGAAAAATGGAAAGGAACTTACTAAAATTACAAATAATGCGAATAATTCCATTATTAATTATTATTATAATAGTCAAGGTAAAAGAGTTGGCAAAACAGTTGGTAATATACAAACAAAATATTTTTTAGATGGTAATAATATCATTTTTGAAGAAAGAAATAATAATAATATATATTATCTTTATGACTTAGATGGGCTAATAGGATTAGAATATAATAATCAGAAGTACTATTATGAAAAAAATTTATTTAATGATATAATTGGTATTTTTGATTCAGCTGGAAATAGATTGGTAAAATATAAGTACGATAGTTGGGGAAAAATAATAAATATTTTAGATAATAATAATAATGAAATATATGATAACAATAATATTGGAATAATAAATCCATTTAGATATAGAAGCTATTATTATGATAGTGAATCCCAAATGTATTATTTAGGCAATAGATACTATAATCCAGAAATTAAGAGATTTATCAGTCCAGATATGATGATAGGTTCAAATCAAGATGTTTATGGAAATAATTTATATTTATATGTATCAAACAATCCAATAAATAATACTGATCATGATGGCAATGTATTGTTGGGATTATTATTAGGATTTGCATTATCAAAATTATCAAAAAACAAAAAGAAGAATAATAAGAAGAAAAAGGCATCAGATACTAAAAAAACTAATAAGACAAAAAAGAAAAATTCAGTTGTTAGTGTTACAACAAGTAATACTACACAGAATAATATTACATTTGGAGGATTAGTTAAACAAAGTGTTTGGTCGGATGTTTCTTATAATAATTATAGTACTTATACTTCAAAAGTTTATGGTGATAATGGTAAAGTTAATATTGATTTTAATACTACTAATCTTTTTGAACAATCAATATCTCTGTCAGTAAAAACACCAATTGGTGATATATCATATTCAAAAGGATTTAATAATTCTTCCTTGAGAATTGAACGAGAATATGGTTCAAATAAAACAAGAAATGTATTTGAGTGTGGTAATGATATGTTAAGTTTTTATTGTGAAAGTGGGTATGATTCATACTATGATGAAAGTAAATATACTACAAATACTACAAAAGTATCTTTTGGTAAAGTTATGGTTGCCTTAGCTGTTGTAGTAGGAGCTGAATTAGGTGTGGAAGAAACTATAGGAATTTTAGTTAAAGCAGTAGCATAAAATAGTTGAATAATAGTTGTTTTTAGTATATTATTATTGTGAGGATTGGTGATTATTTATGTTTCAAAAAATATTTACTAAGGATTTGTTTTTACTGTTATATTATTTATTATTTATTATTATTGGAATAGTTGTATTTTTAATAGTAAGAAAAGTATCAAAAAAAGATGCAAAGAAAAAAATTATAATTTGTTTACTTTTTACATATTGTCTATGTTTTATACTACCTGTTGAAAAAATAATTGATTTTATACCAATTAACCGTAATACAGTTGAAGAAGCTTTTGAATTTGACAATGGTTTCTTTAAATATAATATTATATTTAAAGAAAAATATAAGGATACATACTTTATTATAGGAAAGTCTGTGAACAAACAAAACACATCATTAAAATTTGCTTATTATAAAAAAACAAAACATGGATATAGAACTTTAAAACAACCATCTGATTCCATTGAAGGATTAAAAATAATAAATAATGAATTTATTATTAATTATGCTAAAAACAAGCAGCAAAAACTTACAGGGATTTTCATTTCACGTGATGGAGTAGAAAATGTTTTTGATGATAAAACCATAATTGAGGATAAATATGGAACAAAATTTAAATATGTAACTGATAAAAACGGAAATCCAATAAAGTTTGGATTGTCAAATAATTATGTTTTTTTTGGAGTTATAGATAAAGATATTAGTGATTCATATTATATTCTCATTAATGGAAAAAAAATTAAGTGTGATTTATAATTTTAAAAGAAAAAGTATAAATTACTTTTTCTTTTTTTTTAATATTTTAAGATAATTACGAGTTGAATATAATATACTATTTGCTATAATAATCATAGATGAGATTTTATTAATATTAAAATATAATATTATGTTAATTTCATTTAAAAGAGGTGGAATTATGGAAATTGGTATGATAATAAAGGGATTAAAAGAAAAAGTATCAAATAGTAATAAATCAAACGATTCTATAGTATATAAATCATTTCAAGTTAAAATACAAGATGGTTATTTTGGTACAATTATTGATCAAAATAAAGAAACAAATGAATATGAAGTTTTTTCTTATTTAAAAAATAAATATGATATTGCATCTCCATTAAACTTAAAAAAATTTAAAAGCGTACATAAAGCAACTGAATATTTTAATGAAATATTAGATATTGTTAATAGTGAAAACATTGATAAAATAATAAATTTTTGTAAAAACAGTAGGTAAAACGTAGTTGAAATGTAGGTAAATTAAAGGTGCAATCGGGGTTGATTAATCGCTGTCAAGTGTTAAAATATAGTAAAATGAAATAATTATCTGACAAAACGGATAATTATTTTTTACTAATTGTTATTGACATTACTAAAAAAAGTGTTATTATAAGAACCAATTAGTATTTTGTATATGTTGTGTGAGGTGGTCTCATAGTGAGAAAACTTCAATTTGGATTAGTTCCTAAATTGTTACCAAGTACAAATTCCCTAAAGGGATTAATGACTTCACAATACAACATAATTAAGGAGAGCAGTACATTACAATAAAAGTGGACTGTTCTTCTTTTATTTTTATAGGAGGTCTTTATGAAGTTGTTAGATAATAATGCAATAATGAAGTATGATTATAAGAAAACAAGAGCTAATGTAGATCAATTTATGAAAGATTATGAAGAGAACTATTTTAAGTACATTGGAGTTCTTCCACCTAGTCTTACTTCTCATTTATGTGAAATAAGAGTTCAGATGTCACGAGTAAATTCTTCACAAGTAGAAAAATATGTAATTAAGAAGATAGAATCAGAGGAAGATTTCCTTACTTATTTAAATACAATATTAAATATTGTAGATAATCTTACTATAGAAGAACAACATTATTTTAAAGGTACATTTTTTATCGGAAATACTGAGGAGATTATTTCTGAAGAATTAAAGTGTGCTGAAACTAGACTGACTCATATTAAGAAGAGTTGTATAATTAAATTTGCTCTAGCAATTGAAAAGGCAGTACTTAAATAAAATATAGATGACATCTTTATAGATGTTTTTTTATGGGAGGATTTATGAAAATTGGAAGATTAAAAAAAGTATATATTCATTTACACATGAAGTACTGTGAATTGACTCACAAAAAGTTTTTAAGAAATTATATCGTAGTATTCAAATATAAGAATAAAATAGGATATTTTTCAGATGTTGTTGGATTTAATAAAAGAGATGTAATTGATAAAACCAGGATGGTAGTATTTCATTCTGGTTTTTTTAATGAATTAAAAGATATGAGAAAGATTCAAGTAATTGCTGTAGAGAGTGAGGATCAATTATGGATAAATATCTAGAATTTTTAGAAATGATGTTAAAGAAGGAAATAATTAGTAAAGAAACATATGAAATTTCATTAAAAAAATATGAGGAGGATAAATAATGATTTGGGTATTACTGATTATGGGAATAATGGTAATTTTATTATTCATATATTGTTGCTGTATAGTGGCTTCTAATTGTGATATGGAGGTGTTTTACAAATATGACAAAAAATAATTATGAAAAGATAAGAAATAAATTATTGAAATATGAAAAAGTTTCACTTGATGAAGTAAATGTAAATGATGTTGATGAACTAACTAAAATTAGAATTAACAAAAGAAAATCAAGTAATGAGAGAATGCTTGCTTTTTTAAATGAAGTAAAAAATCCATATATTTTTAAAGTTAATGGAAAATTAGTAAGAATTAGGTTTTCTGATACAAATAAAACTGCTGATGATTGTTTAACGAATGTATTAAACAAATTATATAAATAGTTTTTGCACCTTATCAATTTTTATTACTTTTTATTATTCTTTATCTAAATAAAGGAGAATGTTTATGGCAGGTAGAGGAAAGAAAAAAATAAGTATTAATTTTGAACGAGAATGGTTGGTAGGAATTTATACTAGAAGATCATTCGATGATAATGAAGATTTTGAATCTAATACTATTATTAATCAAAAATCATTAATTAATAATTACATTTCAAAAGAATCTAATATGAAAATTATTGATTATTATGTTGATGATGGATATACGGGAACAGATTTTAATCGACCAGCATTCCAAGAAATGATGAATGATATAAAGGAAAAAAGAATTAATACTATAATTGTTAAAGACTTATCTAGATTAGGCAGAAATCATTTGGAGGTTGGTAGATATATTGAAGATATATTTCCTATATATAATATAAGGATAATAGCTATTAATGATAATGTTGATTCATTTAAGAGGCCAGAATCTATACAAGATTTAATTATTCCTATAAAGAATCTTATAAATGAATCATATGCAAGAGATATTTCTAAAAAGGTCTCATCAGCTTATCGAACTATGGCTAGTGAGGGTAAATATGTTGCAGGAACTTCTCCTTATGGATATACACTTGATAAAGAAGATAAACATCATTTAGTTATTGATGAAGAAGAATCAAAAATTGTAAAAGAAATTTTTAATATGGCTCTTAATGGTGAAGGAAGAATAAAAATTGTTAAGTATCTTAATGATAACAATATTTATTGTAGAAAAGAATTGCAACGAAGAAAAAAATACAAATTATCTTTAGATCCAATAGAAGAGAAGACAAAATATAGATGGTCAACATCTACAATTGGAAGAATGTTGACTAATGAAGTCTATATTGGTAATTTAACTCAATTACGAACGAAACGAGAAAATTTTAAGAATCATAAAGTTATTAATGTTGATAAAGAAGATTGGGTAAGGTTTGAAAATACTCATGAACCTATTATTACTAAAAAAGATTTTGATAAAGTTCAAAAGAAGATAAAAATTAATTCCAAATATACAATAAGAGATAAGGATAGAAAGTATTCCATATATAATGGGTTATTAAAATGTGGTGATTGTGGCAAAGCAATGTATAAGCAAGAAGATTTAAGAGGTAATCGACAACTATCAAATTATTTTTGTAGTACTTACTTATATTTAAGTAAAAGTAGTTGTACATCTCATAAGATTAAAACAGAAGATTTAAATAATATTGTTTTAGAAGCAATACAGCTACAAATTAAATTAGTTATTGAACTAGAAAGAAGTCTAAAAAAATTATTTTTAAAAAATAACAAAGAAACAGTAGAAAGTCAGTATAAGAACAATGTAAGAATTGCAAAAATAAAAATAGAAAATTTAAATAATAAAAAACTTCAGATATATGAAGATTGGAAGTTTGAAGTAATTGATAAAAAAGAATATATAATTCAAACAAAAATGTTTGAAGATGAAATAAATAAATTAGAAGAGAATATCGAAATATATAGTAAAACATATAGAGAGAATATCAGAAGAATAAAGAAAAATGATTCATGGATTGAACATTACAAAAGAAATAGGAAAATAAAAAAGTTAACTAGAGATGTTTTATTAGAATTGATAGATACCATATATATAACAGAAGATGGTAATGTTGATATTATTTTTAAATATAGAAATGAATATAGTGAGTTACTTTTATATTTAGAAGAAGGAGTTGAGAAAGAATGTCAAAATGGCAAGTTGGTATATATTTGAGATTATCATCTGATGACGACGATGATAAAGCAGAATCAAATAGTATAACTAATCAAAGAAATTTAATTAATTATTATTTGTCAAATTTAAAAGATATAAATGTTTATAAATGCTATTCCGATGATGGATATACAGGAACAGATTTTAATCGACCAGCATTCCAAGAAATGATGGAAGATATTAGAGAAAAAAGAATTAATTGTGTAATTGTTAAGGACTTATCAAGAGTTGGGAGAAATTACATAAACGTTGGGTACTTTATAGATGATACAATTCCAAGATATAATTTGAGATTTATCTCTGTTAATGACAATATTGATTCATATTTAAATCCTGAATCAAAAGATTCGTTAGATGTATTATTCAAAAATTTAATGAATGAAAGCTTTGCAAAAGATATATCAAAGAAAATAAGAACATCATTTGCAATTAGTAAAAGAAATGGTAACTTTATTGGAGCAATTGCTCCATACGGTTATTTAAAAGATTCAGATGATTATCATAAATTAATTATTGATAAAGAAGCGGGAAAAACGGTAAAAAAAATATTTAATTTAGCTTTGTGTGGTAAAAGTAGGAGACAAATTGCTGATGATCTTAATAACAATCATATTTTAACTCCAAGCAATTATATGAAAGCGTTTTATAATATTAAGACTCCATGTTTATCGAGTAAATGGACTCCTTATATGATTGATGCAATTTTGAAAAATAAAACATATATAGGATATCTTATTCAAGGTAAGGTTACCAAGGTTAGTCATAAAAATCATAAAGTAATTACTGTTCCAGAAAATGATTGGATTGTTGTACCAAATCACCATGATCCAATAATTTCTGAGGAGATATTTAATCAAGTTCAAAATATTCTGTATAATAGAAATTCTAGAGTAAATAATGACGGAAATATGTATAAATATACGGGTTATTTAAAATGTGGTGATTGTGGATCAACTATTCATAAGCAACATAGACCAAACGGTGATGTAACTTTTTTCTACTGTGGTGCATATCGCAAAAAAAAGATTTGTACAAAACATTATATATTGGAAAGTGAGCTGGATTCCATAGTATTAGAGACACTGAATAAATATATTGACATAATAAGTAATATAGAAGATAAAATAGAAAACAATTTTTCTGTTTCTTATGTTGAATATGAAAAGGAATCAAAAAAAATAAAAGTAATTGAATTAAAAAAAGAATTAAAAAAATATGAAAAACTATTAAATTGTGTTAAATCAGATTACGAAGAAGATAATATTTCTAAAAATAATTTTGAAAAATTTAAAGAAAAATATATGTATAAAATAAATGACATAAGATTAACTATTGAAGATTTAAGTAAAAACAATTATAGAGATAATAATATTAAAATAATAAATAAAATAAAATCAACAGGTAAATTAGAAAAAATCACAAGAAATATTGTTAATGAATTTATTGAGTGTATAAATATATATGAAGAAAAAAAGGTTGAAATAGTTTTTAAATATAGAAATGTATACGAAGATGCACTGTTGTATCTAAAAACTAAAGAAATATGATATAATTAGTTAGGAATGTTTTCGAAAAAGGAAGTGATTATATGAATAATAAATATGAAAACAGAAAGGTGGACAAAATTGCAATCAATTGGTTTCCTGGTCATATGGCTAAGACTAAAAGGGAGATTAGTGAGAAATTAAATTTAATTGATATAGTATATGAAGTAATTGATGCTCGTATGCCTATATCTAGTAAAATAGTTGATATAGATGATTTAATTAAGGATAAACCTAAGATACTTGTCGTTACTAAATATGATTTATGTGATAAAGTGGAAACTGATAAAATACTAGATAATTATAAAAAAGATGGTTATGTAGTTGTTCCAGTTGACTTAATGAATGGTAATTGTAATGAAATAATTAATGTAACTAATAATATTATGAAAAATATTAATAGTGATAGAGCAAAAAAAGGAATGAATGAAAGAGCAGCTCGTGTTTTAATAGTAGGTGTTCCTAATGTTGGTAAAAGTACATTAATTAATAGATTAGTAGGTAAAAAATCAGCTGGTGTTGGTAATACGCCGGGATTTACTAAAAGTTTATCTTGGATTAGAGTTAATAAAGATATTGAATTATTAGATACTCCTGGTATACTTTTGCATAAAATGGATAATCAAGAATCTGCTAATATCCTTGCTTCTTTTTCTTCAATAAAAGAAGAAATATTAAATATAGATTCTATAGCTTGTTTTATCTTAAAAAAACTATATGAATTATATCCAGATAGATTGTTAGAAAGATATGGAATAGAAGAATTAGATGAAGATATGATTGAAGCATATGAAGCTATTGATAGATTGAGTGGAGCTTTATCTAAAGGTGGAATAGTTGATTATGAAAAAGTATCAAATATTATTATTAAAGATTTAAAGAGTGGGTATTTTGGTAAAATAACTTTTGATAGGATTTAGATATGAAGAAAAAAGAAATATTTGAAAAATTAGATCAATTAGAAATAGCTAAGGATAAGTTTTTAATAATTGGAGGAGCAGCTTTAGTATGTCAAGGGATTAAAACAGATACTAAAGATATTGATTTAAGTTGTAGTAAAAAAATATATGATGAATTAAATTGGAAAACTAGAATATGTTCGTTTAATACTGAGATT
>JAEEGL016363122.1_pt1 | contig 14145 bp, 15 predicted proteins | sample 9134231 | NCBI WGS metagenome assembly JAEEGL01 (sample SAMN16246548, study PRJNA631951) | gut metagenome | biome: gut microbiome; feature: rumen; material: fiber-attached | host: Bos | place: Iran: Karaj | collected 2018-10 | reverse complement strand
CTTCAAGACCACGGCGTAAGAATTTGGAACGAATGGGCAGATGCAAATGGCGACCTCGGACCTGTCTACGGCTATCAATGGCGTCATTGGCGCACACCCGACGGAAGAGAAATCGACCAAATTGCCAACCTCATCAACGGCATAAAAAACAATCCCGATTCGCGCCGTCACATAGTTAGCGCATGGAATCCCGCCGACGTTGACAATATGGCATTGCCGCCTTGCCACACTATGTTTCAGTTTTATGTTGTGGATGGTCGTTTATCATGTCAGCTTTACCAACGCAGCGGTGATAGTTTTCTCGGAATCCCTTTTAACATAGCATCTTACGCACTATTAACAATGATGGTGGCACAGGTTTGCGGATTACAACCCGGCGATTTTGTACACACAATTGGCGATGCACATATCTATCTCAATCATATTGAGCAAGTTAATCTACAACTAAGCCGCACTCCCTACCCTCTCCCAACTATGAAAATCAATCCCGATGTAAAGGATATTTTCAGCTTTAAATACGAAGATTTTACACTCGAAAACTACCAATGCCACCCAACAATCAAAGGGGAAATTTCGGTGTAACTATAAATTAAAAATTAATAATTAAAAATGGTGCATTATGCATTATGAATTATGCATTATGAATTAAAACAATGGAAATCAACATTATAGTAGCCGCCGACGAAAACAACGGTATCGGCAAAAACAACACATTGCTTTGCCGTTTGAGCAAAGATTTAAAAAACTTCAAAGAACTCACTACAGGACACGTAGTTGTGATGGGTCGCAAAACTTTTGAATCGCTACCCAAAGGTGCATTGCCCAACCGCACCAACATTGTGATGAGCAAAACCGAGCAACGTTTTCCGGGATGCTACACCTGCACCTCAGCCGAAGAAGTTTTGGATTTAGCCAAAAAGCACGAAAAAATATTCATAATAGGCGGAGAATCAATCTATAAGGAATTTTTCGACCGCGCACACCGTATCTATCTCACCCGCATTCGTCACACCTTCGACGATGCCGATGTTTTCTTCCCCGAAATCGATGTGGAAGACAAATGGCGCATAATGTCGGTTTCTGATGAAATTCCCGCAGACGAAAAAAATGAGTATCCGTTTTTCTTTGCTGTTTACGAACGTATTTAAAACTATCAGATTATGAAAAAGTTAATTATTCTCCTTGCGGTGATGATGATTAATGCATCGCTATCAATGGCACAGGTAGTAGAAAGTGCCAAAACCATTCGCAATAAGGTTGCAGATTTTGCTAAAAAACAAGGCATGGCTATAGAGTTGGTAAGTGAACAAGCTTTAACTATGACCAAGGGCGATTCGGAATATGTTCTGATTGTCAACGGTGAAAATCCTACATACGTGGAACTTAGATTTGCCGACCTCGACATCACCGCCCGTAACTACGATCTTATGTTAAAAACCGCCAACCATATCAACCAAGGATCAAGCGTAGTAAAAGCATCGATAACACCCAACCGCACCACACTACGCCTTTCTACCGAAATGTTTGCTTTTGATGCTCAAAGCGTTACCGAACATTTTGAACACTATATCAACCTCATCAATCAATCACTAAAAGAGTGCCGCGAACGTTACGACGAGTTTGCCGCAAACCTTCAGTTCTCAGGTTTAAAAATGCCTTTTGAGGTATACTGTGCCGACATTGTTAACGCCGATGCAAATGCAAACAGATTGAGCGAAATTAACGGCGAAATCAAATCGGCTGAAACTCAATATATCCATATCGGCTTGTCGCTAACTGTACACGAAGATGGAGAATATCCTATAGATGTGAGGTTTTGTAATCCCGACGGCACATTTGCGATAAGCGAGGAAAAAGCAGAATTCTCTTTTTCTACCACGATGAAACTCTCCAAAGATATGACTTTTTACGATTTAGGCGGATGGGGTTCAGCCACACCCGGATCATTAAAACCCGGCATCTACCGCTACGAACTATATTACAAAGGTAAGTTGTTTTATACGAGAGGGTTTGAAGTACAATAGTGCATTAAAACCGTTCATGGATTAAATTGTTCACTTAAAAAATGAACTTTATTACTCTTAATATCACTTCGTGTTAAGAATTGCATATTAGAATCATCAAAAAAGCGTTTTGAATTGATACATTTCAGTCCAAACGGGGCTTTTGGATCGTTGGCTAATGTTCTAAGCAAATTGATAGCAAATACTTGATCATCAGGCACAATCAAAGCCCTATCGCTTGCAATAAATCCACGCACATCTCTTCTAACTCCTGTAGCCATAAATCCAACCGACTGAGCTCCGGATAGTTCTTTGATTATCACTATATTAGACACAAGATAAGCCTCTTCGCCCTTTCTGCTGCTGAGATAGTCGGGTATGATGTATACCTCATTAAAAAAGTTAGTTCCCGGTTGTGTTACATTATTGGAGTAAGCAAAAACCACTTCATACAAAGCACTATCTCCGTTGTTGCTTACAAAACTATTTTGATATTGGATGTTTTCTTTAGTAATACCAAAATAATTATCCATCACCTTTAAAGGAGAATTTGAGTTATATAATACAGATATCAGCATTGCTGCCAACAAAGCCATTTTTATTCCCATAATTTGCATAATACTATCCTCCTAAACAATTAATTAGACAATTATTACACTAAATATTCATCAAAAAATAGACCGTTTTTCATTCCCGCCAATTACTCTGCACCAATATTTTAGGTGTAATCCATTTGCCTTGCATGGCTTCTTTGGGGATTACATTGCCGTCATAATCTAAAAATTCACCTTTGGAATTTTTCTTGATTTTGTAGCATTGACCCGAAACCACAGTGGTGCGAACTATCTGAACCAAGTCTTCAAATGATGCTTTGCGATGCTTGATGCCAATATCAGCACCTTTTTGATTGTTGATAAAATCCATTTCGGAGTCGATACTGTCGGGAAGGTTTGGTTCAGAAGGGTCGCACGATTCAAAATAGAGTTTCGATTTTTCTTCATGGGCACGACCAAGGGCAAGAGCTTTGCGTTTGCCAATTTTTTGTGTAGTGAGAGCCATCCAAAGTGTATGGCGAAAAGCATCTACCATACCGCCGGAACCGTCGCCGTCAAATTCAGGGTCGGTAACATATTTTTGTGCTTCGGCGGCTGCCATTTGCGATAGTTTATATGTGCGCAACGCAGCTATAGGATGATGACGCACCCATTTACGTTCGGGTTTTGAAAGGTTTTTGTATGATTGAAAAGCGTTTTGCGCCGATGAAAAAATGCTCATTGTCAATAAAAATGCAATTAATAAAAAGTGTTTCATTATTCGTCGTCAGATTCTGATTGGTTGCCCGCCTTGTCTACAATTACCACAAACTCGCCCTTGGGAGGCTTAGCGGCAAATGCAGCAATAAGTTCGTCGGGAGTACCGCGGAGGGTTTCTTCGTAAACCTTTGATATTTCGCGTGATATGGAGATACGGCGGTCTTCGCCAAAATATTTTTTGATTTCTTCCAAAAGTTTAACTACGCGGTATGGCGATTCGTATAGAATAACGGTAAGGTCGAGCGATGCTAAGTAAGTGAGTTTCTTCATTCTACCCTTTTTCTGAGGGAGAAAACCGGCAAAAAGGAAACTTTCGCAGCCAAAACCCGAATCCACAAGCGCAGGCACAAAAGCCGTTGCGCCGGGCAGACATTCCACTTCAACACCAAGCTTAACGCACTCACGCACAAGCATAAAGCCGGGGTCGGATATCGCAGGCGTGCCGGCGTCGGAAATCAATGCAATATTTTGTCCTGCAACTATTTGTTGTGCATAGTATTGACAGTTTTCGTGTTCGTTAAACTTGTGATGACTTGCCGTGCGGGTGGTAATGTCGAAATGCTTTAATAATCCGGCACTTGTGCGAGTATCTTCGCAAAGAATCAAATCTGCCTCTTTTAGCACGCGAATAGCGCGAAAAGTCATATCTTCTAAATTGCCCACAGGCGTGGGAACGATATAAAGTTTTGCCATATTAATAATCTGTTATAAAGCGTTTTACAAGGTTAAAAATACCATCATACGCCGGCATCGGAATAATTTCGGCGCGGTCGTAAATATTGTGGTATTCTTTGTAAGTTCCAAGGGTGTAAATATACAAACTTTTTACGCCTTTTTTGTAAAAAAAATAGTGGTCGCTGTTGGCGGCTTCTCCCCTACTCTGTATTTTCGGCACGTAATTGTTTGTATTATTGACATTTACAAGAAAATCAAATTCATCTTTAAGCACAGCTCCGTTTACCACCATAATGCCTTCGTCGCCACTGCCAAGCATATCTAAATTAATGAGTGTCTTGATTTTAGATAATGGAAAAATTGGATTGCGAACATAATAATAACTGCCCAACAAACCGAGTTCCTCGCCGCTAAAAAGTATAAAGGCAATAGAATAATGAGGTTTGGGCATTTGAGCAAACTCACGAGCAAGGTCTAAAACCATAGCGCAGCCCGAAGCATTGTCGTGAGCTCCGGGGAAATAGGCATCAGAGCCGAGCGTGCCCACATGGTCGTAATGCGCAGTAATTACTTTGAATGTATCAGTTTCGCCGGGGATAATGCCAATTATATTATGTGTAATATAGCCGTGTTTTAGTTGGGCATCAAGACAAAAAGATGCTCGTTTTTTATTGTGTATCAATTGTTTATTAACATAAAACGTTGAGCGTTTGCTTTGATAGTCGGCTATACCTTGAGGAGGAAGTTTATCAACAGCAAAAATCAATAAATCAGCTATTTGAAGACTGTCATTTTTGCGAAAATCTTTTGAAAGTTTTACATTGCAATTAATTGATTGGCTCGCAGCATTCACCACAAAATCTCTACCCGCTTTTAAAGTATCCTTACCGGCTATAATATAGGCATTGCTATCAAAAACATTGGCTGTTAAGGCAAAAGGCTGCTTTATTATGTTGATACCAAGCAACTTAAACTCATTGCACAGATAATCAGCCGCCAACGAATCACCGCCAAAGGTATATCCGCGACCGTGAAAATCATTGCTACACAATTTATTTAAAATTATTCGTGCATAATTTTGGTTTTGAGCCGTCAAAGGCACTGAAAATGTGGCTATGAACAATATTAAAACAAGTTTCTTTAACATATTTTATGGTTATAATAGATTACAAATATACATTTTTAATAAAAAAAATGATGTTGTAAGAAAATAAATATGTAATTTTGGCTGTTTTTAAAAACATAAAATTTTAAATTTTTTGTCACATGAAAAAACTAATTCTATTAGCAACGGCATTTGCAGCCGCTTCTACATTCTTCTCGTGCAATTCGGGAGAACTCGAACGCCTTCGCGCTCAAAACGACAGTCTTCGTAGTGTAGCCACCACCGACGGTATCCAAATCGATGAATACTTTGCTGCATTCAACCAGATTCAGGATAACCTCAAACAAATCAAAGAGAAAGAACAGATTATCACCGTTCGCACAGGTGACGGTCAAGAACTCACAAGTTCACAAGCCGACGCCATCAACGAGGACATTCTCAGCATCTACGATCTTTTGTTGAAAAACAAACAGACCATCGCCGACCTCAACAAAAAAATGCAAAAAGACGGCGTTAAAAACAAAGAAATGGCTAAAACCATTCAGCTTCTTACTCAGCAAGTTACCGAGAAAGACAACGAAATTACAGATTTGAAAGACAAACTTGCAAAACTTAATTTCGACGTTGAACAACTCAACACTCAAGTAGCTCAATTAGACAGCTCTTTGCAGGCAGAACAAGAGGCAAGCGCAGAAAAATCTGAAATCATTTCGGCTCAAGACCTTGCTCTCAACACTGTTTACTATGTTATCGGCACCAAAAAAGAGTTGATGAACCGCAACGTAATTTCACGCGAAGGCTTGTTCAAAGGTTTGAAAATTGGCGACAGTTTCGACCGCGAGTACTTCACCAAAGTGGATATGCGCTCAATCGACGAAATTCCGATCAACACCAAAAGCATTCGTTTGCTTTCTACTCACCCCTCAGGCAGTTACGAACTTGTTAAAAACGGTGCTAACATCAGCAAAATAGCTATCAAAGATGCCAACGCATTCTGGGAGCGCAGCAAGTTCTTAGTAATTATGGTTGAGTAATATCAATTAAGAAATATCAAAAAAAAGTGTCCAAAAATTTTGGACACTTTTTTTATTCCAACATATCGGTAATTTCTTTCAACTCTGAAACTTCGGCATCGATTTTATATTCGCAAGCCTTATGTTTCCGGTTAAAGAATATACATTTGAGTCCGTATTCCACAGCTCCGGCAATGTCGGCATCGGGGTCGTCGCCAATTACAAGAGTTTGTGCAGGAATTGCGCCGGTTTTGTTAAAGGCATAATCAAAAAATGCTCGCGAAGGCTTCAATGCGCCCGCCTCATCGCTGATTATAGAATCGTCAAAAAGGTGTTCTATGCCCGAATTGCGCATTTTGCGTTTTTGCACTTCAAGAAAACCATTGGTTATTACATAAAGCTTGTAACCACGTGATTTCAATGTTTTTAGCATTTCTTCAGCACCGGACACAAGTTCTTTTTTGTATGTGGTGGCATCTAAATAAGCCTCGTTTACTTTCATCGAAAGGTCAAAATCGTCTAAATCAAGATTTTGAAATGTTTGATTAAAACGAGTGCGGATAAGTTCCTCTTTTGTGATTTTCAAATTGCGGTAATCTGCCCAAAGTGCATCGTTAACTTTGTAATATTCAGGCAAAAAGTTTTCGATTGGTCCAAAATGTTGTTCCAAATGATATTTATCGTAACTCTCAATCATAGCGAGTTTTGAGTTAGCCGAAAAATCCCAAACGGTATTGTCCCAATCAAAAAACAGATACTTTATATTACTGAATTTCATAAGCTTAATGCAATTTACCTATCAATCTTAAAAATTCTTCGCGAGTAGAAACGTTTTTGTGAAAAATACCTGTAAACGCCGATGTGGTGGTTACAGAATTTTGTTTTTGCACGCCTCGCATCATCATACAAAGGTGGCTTGCCTCAATTACCACAGCCACGCCAAGCGGGTGAAGAGCATTTTGAATACAATCGCGAATTTGCATTGTAAGTCGTTCTTGAACCTGCAGACGACGCGAATAAGCATCTACCACGCGGGCAATTTTGCTTAGTCCCGTAATGCAGCCGTTTGGAACGTATGCCACGTGAGCTTTCCCGAAAAACGGCAACAAGTGATGTTCGCAAAGTGAATATAGTTCAATATCCTTTACAAGCACCATTTGCGAATAATCTTCTTTAAAAATAGCACCTTCGAGAATTTTTTCCGGGTCGGTGGTATAGCCTTGAGTGCAAAACTGCATAGCCTTAGCCACACGCATTGGAGTATCTTTAATTCCCTCACGTTCAGGGTCATCGCCTACAGCGGCAAGCATATTACGAACCGACGAGGCAATAGCTTCGGTGGTTTCCTCTTTATATTGTTCAATTTTTACGTAGCGGGTTTTCTCATCGAGAGAAAGTCCTTGTTGTATAAAATCAATCATCTATTTGGCAATTGTATTTTTTTTTAAATTTGTGAATGCAAAAGTAAACCAATTTTTTATAACAAATGCAAAATTAAATGGAACATTGCCTTAAAGTTTTGATATGTGCATCCACCGAAGGCGAAATTGCCGGAATAAAACCTTCCGACACTATCGACACGCTTGTTACGGGGGTAGGATATTTTTCTACAGTATATAATCTTACGAAGAGACTACTTTTGCACGAATATTGCTTTGTATTCGCAGTAGGCATAGCGGGCGATTATCGTTTAAACGAACCGTTGCCGCAGTTGTATGTTGTTGAAAACGCAAGGTTTGCCGACACCGGATTTGAAGGCGAGAATGGCGAGTTTGTTCCGCTGGTAGGGTCTAAATTTTTGCCCGGCAACCAATTACCGTTCAGCAATGGCGTTATACACAGTCCAATAGCTCGGCAATTTGCCTTGCATTACGGCATCAACCTGTGCAACGCCAACACTGTAAACCAAACACGCACAGAGAGGGATTATATCAATAAAATGTTGACACGATTTCCCGCCGAAATAGAAACTATGGAAAGTGCCGCTCTGCACTATGTGACGCAGTTACAAAGAGTTCCGTTGATTGAGATACGCGCCACTTCAAACCATGTAGCACCCAAAAGTGCTGAAAAATGGAAAATAGCAGAGTCGGTTGAGGTTCTTAACAATTTTTTAAATAAAAACATCTGTAACACAGACATTAACGATTTAACAAGAATAATTTGCCAATATTGAGCAAAATAATTACTAATTTAGCCGCATGAAAAAACTGCTGCATTACATAATGGTTTTGGCAATTGCTACAGCCGCTCTTGGTGTCCGCCACGCTGCTGCCGTGCCTCCGTGCGGCGACCTAAAATGCAGAATAACCGAAATTGTAGTTACCACCAACGAAGGCTCCAAAATATACACATCGTCGCAGTTGAAAGACGATCCTCAAATCAAAATGCCTTACTACCACAACAGCATCAAGTTTGTTTTTTTAGGCGAAACCGAGGACGACAACTGCCGAAGCTACATTGAATACAGCACAAAACTTGATAATTACAACGTAAATTGGACTTCGTGGTCAAACCTTCGAGAAGCCGATTTTGTAAACCTACGCGATGGTATATACGAATTCAGAGTCAGAGCCAAATATTCCGACGAAATCATCACCGACATAGCTTCTTACAAATTTATTGTAAAAACTCCTTTTTACAGATCAATTACTGCTTACATTCTTTATTCTATCGGATTAATTGCCATAACATTCGCCATCATAACGTTTTACAAACGTTCATTTAACAAAGAACGAAACACTCTGCTAAATAGAATTCAAGAACGCGAGCAAGGTCTTTTGGAAACCAACCGCGAACTTAAACAACAAAAAGAGTCGCTCGACAAAACTATCAAAGACTTATCAATGCTCAGTTCTTCCGGTCAGAATATTATCAAAAATCTGACTATCAAGGAAATATCTATGGCATGTTTCAAAGAGCTGAACAACTTTTTCAAAACCGACAACCTCAGCATCGGCATATTCAACGCAGTTCACAACAGTCTCGACTTTTCGCCTTTCATTATGGACGGCGAACTTATGCCTTTTGCCCGATACAACCTAGAAAACACCGACAATCTGAATGTTTGGTGTTTTCTCAACGAAAAATCTATCGTACTCGACGACTACAAACAACAAATCAGCGATTATATTGCCCCCGAATACAAAACCGACACCGATTTTTGCGGCTCGGCAGTGTTTATTCCATTGTTTGACAGCGATATGGCTGTGGGCGTAATGTCGATTACCAATCCCGACAAAAATTATTTCACCAATTACCACATAAGCATCATTCACAACTTTGCCACATATGTGGAAACAGCCATTGCCAACTTCTACATTTTCAGAAAGTTGAATACACAAAAACGTCTTTTGGAAGATCGCGGCACTCAATTGGAAGAAACTTACAACAATCTGAAAATTTCGCAAGAAACAGTTGCCAAGGTCAACAGCGAACTGTCAAAACTATCGGTGGCTGTTAAAAATACCGACAATGCAGTATCAATTTTCGATGCCGACGGCAATCTTGAATGGATAAACATCGGATACACTAAGGTTTACGGATACTCTTTCGACGATATAATACACAAAAGTTTCAACCTCGAATCAGTATTTAAAGACCACGAAGTGGTGGCTAAATACCGCAAAGTGTACGAAAGCGGACGTTCGCTCAGTTTTTCGCACTCCAACATCAATGCCGACGGCAAAATTATCTGGCTGCAAACCACCCTCACTCCTATTCTAAACAACGAGGGTCACAATGTGAACCAGATTGTGGCAGTAGAATCTGACATCACCGAACAGAAAAAGGCTGAATCTGAGATTATCAAGCAGCGAAACGAAATCGACATCAAAAACAAAGACCTCACCAAGAGTATCGAATATGCGTCAACCATTCAAAAGGCGATTATGCCCGACCAGCACGATGTGGAACGTGTTTTCAAAAAAGTATTTATGCTCAACCTGCCCAAAGACATTGTAAGCGGCGACTTTTTTTGGATCACGCAAAAATTTGGTCGTAAATATTTCGCTCTCTGCGATTGTGCCGGACACGGTGTTCCCGGTGCTTTTGTCAGCTTGATGGGCAAGATGTTTCTTGATGAAATTATCCATTCGGTAAAATTAGAAGACACACCGGCTGTAATAATCCGAAAACTCAACGACAAACTGCACGAATCGGTTTCGAGCCTTAGCGACAAAGTTGGCGGCATCGACGGTATGGACTTGTGTTTCTGCATAATCAACTCACGCAACACAATGCTGCAATACGCCGGAGCTTACCGTCCATTGTTTATGGTACGCAACGGCGAACTTATCAAATACCTTCCCGACCGCTGTTCGCTTGGCAATATTCCTGCCGACGACGACTTCAAGTTTACCAACCATGATGTGCCGCTCAAAAACGACGACCTACTGATACTCACCTCCGACGGCTATGCCGACCAATTTGGACACGTCAACGGCAAAAAACTCGGACGAAGCAATTTTGCCGACCTACTTGTAGAGGCAGGAAAACTGCCAATTGAAGAAATGGCAGATTTTTTCCTCAACAAACACCGTCAGTGGAAAGGCGACGTGGAACAGGTTGACGACATTCTTGTAACAGGAATAAAAATAAATTTCGACACCGACAGCGAAAAACTTTACGACGATGACGAAGAAGAATAACCTTTAAACTATTAAATATATGACAAAACGATTTTTTATACTAACAGCCTTATTTATAGCAATATGCGCCACAGCCAAAGCTCAATGGTTTGTAGGTGGCAACGCATCGGTAAACATACAAAACACTACAGTGTATGCCAACATAGCACCCGAATTTGGACGTCGCTTTGTTGACGGAAAACTTTCGGTAGCTATTTCGCCATTTGCCTCGTACTACAAAACACGCGGCAACGATCCCCAAACTACATACGGCGGACGCGCATACGCCACATTCGACATCTACAACGGATTATACGCCATAGGCGGCATTCAAGCCGAAAGCTACAAACGATGGGATGGCGAAGGTCGCGAATGGCAGATTTCAATTCCCGTGGGCGCAGGCTACCGTAGATGTTTTGGAAGTCTTTGCATTTACGCCGAAGTTACTTACGACCTATTGTTCGACGATAATTCTTACGGCGAAAACCCAATGATAAGGGCGGGTGCCAATTATAGTTTTTAGCATCCGCCCTGTAGTTACTATTAAAACGCAAATTGTTAAAATCTGAATTTGGTAAGTTCCTCAAACTCTTTGGCGCGATTTTTAACCATCTCGTCGGTAATAAGTTGGAGGTTTTCGGTGCCGAAACGTTCGCAGCAGAAACTGCCCATAATGCTTCCGGCAACCACAGCTGATTTTACAGTTTCAAAATCGGTTTTGCCTTTAGCAGCAATATAGCCTGAGAAACCGCCGGCAAAACTATCGCCTGCACCTGTGGGGTCGCAAACGTTTTCCAAAGGCAATGCCGGAGCAAAAAACATCTTACCGTCTTTTGAAAACAACAAAGCACCGTTGTCGCCTTTTTTGATAATCAAATAACGCAAACCACGGTCGAGAATTTTCTTAGCTGCTGTAGGAAGTACAAACTCTCCTGAAAGTTGACGTGCCTCCTCATCATTGATTGTCAGCACATCCACCATCGAAATAGTTTCATCAAGTTCGTCGGGAGTATTGTTCATCCAATAGTTCATAGTGTCCATAATTATCAATTTAGGACGACGGCTCATCTTTTCGATAATAGCCTTTTGAATCGACGGAGTGATATTACCGAGCATAAGCACATCGGCATCTTGGTAACGCTGCGGCACTTCGGGTTTAAAATCGGCAAACACATTGAGCTCAGTGGTAAGTGTGGTACGCTGATTCATATCCTTATTGTACTTGCCAGCCCAAAACATGGTTTTACCTTTCTTTTCAACAATAACGCCGTCGGTATTGATGTTTTTTGAGTGAAGAATTTGAAAATATTCGTCGGGAAAATCGCCGCCAACTACAGAAATAATTCCGGCGTCAACTTTGAAATAACTTGCCGCCAAAGCAATGTAAGGTGATGCTCCGCCTATAATCTTGTCGGTCTTGCCCATAGGGGTCTCTATTGCGTCAAACGCGAGACTTCCTGCTACTGCTAATTTTTTCATACTGATGTGTTAGAATTATTGTTTCTTTTTGGGCAAATATAACCAAGTTTTTAAAAAATCGGCAACTTTTGCGAGTAAAAAAATGCTAAAAATAAAAAATCCGACAATGTAAAAACACTGCCGGACTTTATATATGAGTATCAATACGCTTTATTCAGCTTTTGCTTCTTCCTCTTCACCACCGATATAGTCGAATCCGGTGTATTTGCGCAATACTTCGGGAATTTCGATACGGTCGGCTTTCTGATAGTTTTCAAGAATAGAAGCCACGATACGGGGCAATGCCAATCCGCTGCCGTTGAGGGTGTGGCAGAGTTTGGTACGTTTGTCGCCATCTTCTTTGAAGCGGAGTTTCAAGCGGTTAGCCTGATAAGATTCAAAGTTGGATACCGAGCTTACTTCGAGCCATTTTTGCTGAGCTGCACACCAAACCTCAAAATCGTAGGTCATAGCTGATGTAAAGCTCATATCACCACCGCAAAGACGGATAATACGGTAAGGCAGACCAAGTTTTTTAACCAAGCCTTCTACGTGAAGAACCATGATTTCCAATGCTTTGTACGATTTGTCGGGGTGAACGATTTGTACAAGTTCTACCTTATCAAATTCGTGCAAACGGTTAAGACCCTTAACGTCAGAACCATAGCTACCAGCCTCACGACGGAAACACGGAGTGTAAGCGCAGTGACGAATAGGCAACTGACTGGCATTGAGAATCATATCGCGGTAGATATTGGTAACGGGCACTTCGGCTGTGGGCACGAGATAAAGGTCGTCTTGCTCGCAGTGATACATTTGACCCTCTTTGTCGGGCAACTGACCTGTACCAAAACCAGAATCTTTGTTAACCAATACAGGGGGCTCTACCTCCATATAACCAGATTTGGCAGCCTCATCTAAGAAAAAGTTGATAAGAGCGCGTTGAAGTTTTGCGCCTTTTCCTTTGTAGAGGGGGAAACCTGCGCCGGTGATTTTTACGCCGGTAGCAAAGTCGATGATATCGTATTTTTTAGCGAGATCCCAGTGCGGAAGTGGTTCAAAACCATCCCACGAAGGATTTTCACCACCACGGCGAATCTCCACATTGTCGTCGGCACTCTTGCCGGGCGCAACAAGTTCGTAAGGAAGGTTGGGAAGAGTTACCAAGATGTCAAACAATTCTTTGTCTAACGCCTCAAATTTTTCCTCGTCTTCTTTAACCTTGTTTTTCAGGTCGGTAGACTTCTGCTTCATAGCATCAGCCTCGTCTTTTTTGCCCTGTTTGTAGAGGTCGCCTATCTGCTTAGCAAGGTTGTTTTGCTCGGCCTTGCCGTCTTCCATTTGTTTTTGGATTTCGCGTTTTTGACGGTCGAGTTCTACAATTTTTTCCACTGCTGCTCTTGCGTCGCGGTTTTTGATAGCCAGACGCTCAATCACAAACTCGGGATTGTCGGTTATTGTCTTTACTAAAAGCATGGTTTGTTACTTTTAATTGGTTTGATGTCTGATATTTAAATGCAAACTCCCAAGCAGCCTGAAAAACCATACTACTTGGGAGCGTAAGTTGTGCGTTTGGTAAACGTTATGCTTGGGGAGCGGCTTCCACAGGTACTACGTTAACGTAGCTTTTGTCTTTGCCTTTAACCTGGAACTGAACTTTACCGTCAACGAGTGCAAAGAGAGTATAATCTTTACCCATGCCTACGTTAACACCGGGATAGTGTTGTGTTCCGCGCTGGCGAACGATGATGTTTCCGCCTTTAACGATTTCGCCTCCGAATTTCTTTACTCCTAAGCGTTTGCTGTGCGATTCGCGGCCGTTTCGAGAACTGCCGACACCTTTCTTATGTGCCATTTCTTTCTACTTTTTCTGATTAATAATAAAATAGTTTGCTACCGAAGAATTAAAGGTTGATGTCTTCGATAAGAATTTGTGTGAGGTACTGACGG
>JAEEGL015995129.1_pt1 | contig 14145 bp, 12 predicted proteins | sample 9134231 | NCBI WGS metagenome assembly JAEEGL01 (sample SAMN16246548, study PRJNA631951) | gut metagenome | biome: gut microbiome; feature: rumen; material: fiber-attached | host: Bos | place: Iran: Karaj | collected 2018-10 | reverse complement strand
AGTTTTGCCTGCTGTTCTGGCTTTAATGTTATCAATAGCACTTAGAAGTTCTTCGTTATTACTTATATTCATTTGTTTTCTCCTTTTCGTGATAATAAAGTTTATAAAAATAATATGACTTATAAGATATACTGTCATTTTTTATAATTTTTGTTTTAAAAAACTTTTGTTGTTTTAAAAATATTCCGTCTATTTCTAAGACTAATAGCATATTAATAAAGTAAATTTTAAAAAGAAAGGAAATTTTAAATGAAGAAAAAATTTTTAATCGGTATAGGACTTGTAGCACTTGTAGCACTTTTATCAATTTTAGCAGTTAGTTACAGTACAAAAAAAGAAATAAAAACAACAAATGAAAGCACATCTGCTGTTTCCGTAGAAACTTCTGAAAATATAGATACCACGCAAAACGCACTAAATCTTGATGGTTCGCAAGTTAAAACAGAAAAAGAATTAGAAGATAGTGCTGCCGCAGAAAATTCTATTGCAAATAAATTTAAAGCACCGTATATGCAAAAGGGTGTTTATGAAGTACAAACAGCAACAGGAATTGTATACTACATTTTTAGTGATACAACTTATGGTTATACCGAATCACTAGCAGATAAAACAGGCGTCCCTTTTGACTGCAAACAAGAAAATGGTGAAATAGTATTTTCCTTTGGTGGTGAAAATCCAAGCGAAAAAACCTTTAAAATCAAAGGAATTACAGATAGAAATATCACAGGTTCTTTTGTAAACGAAGCAGAAATGACTTTTACATTTTTAAAAGATGCTGCGCCAGAAATTTTTGATGTCGAAAATTATTTAAATGCTGAAAATGGTATTGAAGGTGCCGTTTATGAAGATGCCAATGGTTGGAATGTTAAATACAATCCAACAAAGTTTGATATTATAACCCAAAACGCAATAACAGTATTTACATACGTTGGTGAAGGTGGTGGTGCAAATATGGTTACCGTTTCCTACAACGCAAATATGACTGTACAAGAAAAAATAGAAGAATTAAAAGAAGTTTATGGTGAAGGAAGTACTTATTCAGAGGGTATTTTCCCTGGAACAGAAGACGTTACTGGTTACTGGGTTTCATCACCTGTTTATGCCGATAATCCTGGACTTCATAGAACATCAATTCTTCGTGAATATATGGATGGCTACTTAATGTTTGAAGTTATAGGACAGTTAAGCGGTGACGAAAAGATTGATACGGAAACTTCTGATTATCTTGCAGAAATAATTGATTCAATTACATTTACAACTTATGATAAGTAAAATTTTAAACACTTGCTTTTGCAAGTGTTTTTTATTTTTAAAATATTTTTTTCTTTTTTAAAATTTCTTTCATACTATAAATAACCAGGAATAAGAAAATTTTAAAAGTATTATTAATACGCAGGACCTTTCAGGATGTTTATTTCTAATATATAAATTCTAAGTAATTTATTTTCTTTTAAATTTTTTCTATCTTATTCCATAACTATTAGTTTAATAAAAGAAAGGATTAATGTTATGAGAGTAAATTTTAACAAACAGGCTGCTATTGCCAATAATTCACTAAGGAAAAATGAAAATAATTTAAATGTATCACTAGGCAAACTTTCAAGTGGAAAGAAAATTACAAGAAGTAAAGATGACCCTAGTGCTTTTGCTATGGGAAAACGAATGAATGCACAATTATCAGGCGTTGAAGTAGCAACTAACACATCAAATGATGCTATTTCTATAATGCAAATAGCAGATGGTAGTCTTTCTGAAATTCACAATATCTTACAACGTCTTTCAGAACTTTCTATAAAAGCAAGTACAGACACACTTACAAAAGAAGACCGTGAAATTATAAATGAAGAATCTATGCAGCTTAAAAGTGAAATTGAAAGAATGGCGCAGACCACGCAGTTTAACGGACAAAATATACTTGATGGAAGTTTTGCATACAAAGGATATGTAGATAATAATTCAAGTGTAAAAATTTTAGATTATTCTGAAAATATGGACGAAGGCAGTTACGAGATTAAAGGAATAGACGTATCGTTCTTAAACCTTACATCAGACCAAGGAATAGATAAAAAAGGAATATTCTTTGAAAATGATAGCAGTAAAAATATTGAAATTTTTAAAGACGGCAATAAATATATGAACGTACAAAACGCTGTTATAAATGAAAATATTCTAACACTTTCTGATAATACTGGAAAAGAAATTAGACTTGAAATAAATGACAAATTAGATAGCCCGCTTAACATTTCCCTTCCAAAAATAGGTGCACTTACCATGCAAATAGGCGCAAACGAAGGACAAACAATAGATATTAATCTTCCAGAAATTTCGCTTAAATCACTTGGTCTTCAAAACCTTGACCTTGGAAATAGTATAGGTGCAAAAGAAGGAATAGAATCCATCAAAAACGCAATTACAAAACTTAGTACTATAAGAAGTAGTATTGGTGCTTATCAAAATAGATTAGAACATACAGTTTCAAGTCTTGATATTACAACAGAAAATATGACGGCAGCATATTCAAGAATAATGGATACTGACATGGCAATAGAAATGACACAGTATTCAACACAGCAAATATTAACACAAGCAGCAAACAGCATGCTAGCACAAGCAAATGAAAGACCGTCACAAATTTTGCAACTTTTGCAATAATTACAAAAACTTAACAAATTTAAAAATCATGTATAAATTATTGCTTAAAAAACATATTTTTAATAAAAATATAAAAAATTAAAGGAGATTTTTAAAAATGCTTGAATTTAGTTTAGCACTAAAAAATATGATTGTTGCACTAATTATTGCGATTGGTGCTGCAATTGCGCTTGTAATAATTGCCACTATAATTTATTTTTCAATTTCTTTAAAATATAATAATAAAGATAAAGAATCAATTTGGATAGATAGAAAAAGAACATTTTTTGGTCTTCCGCTATCTTTCACTATTTATGAACTTACGGCAAAAAGACTACTGATTACAACTGGACTTTTCACAATCAAAACAGAAGAAATAAGGCTATATAGAATTTTAGATATTACGTATACAGCAAATATTTTCCAAAGAATATTTAATATTGGTGATATAATCCTAAATACAACAGATAAAACATCAGGCAGACTTGTTCTTAAAAACGTAAAAGATGCCAACAAGATAAAAGAACTTCTTTCTGATAATGTAGAAATACAAAGAAAAGAAAATAGAGTTCTTGGACGTGAAATCATGGAAGATGATGATTGCGAAGAAAATTAAAAGGAGACTTTATGGATGATTTGAAAAAGCAGGCCTTCACAAAAAGAATAGCAAATGCAAACAAGATTCAAATGATAGAAATTCTTTATGAAATAACTATTACTTATCTTGAAGATGCATTAAAAGAAGACTTTGAAAATAATCTTCAAAAAGCAGGGAATTGTCTTGATGAACTTATAAATTCTGTAAATATAGAAAATGAAACAGGAAAAGATATTTTAAGTGTATACTACTTTTTAAAAAAAGAATTGCAAATAGCACTTATTAAAAAAGATGAAGAAAAAATTAAAAATGCAATTCATATTCTTTCTATTTTTAAAACAGCATATGAATCTATTTCACCAGACAATTTAAAACCTGTAATGCAAAATACAGAAGATATTTATTTTGGTCTTACTTATAATAATAATTTAAAATTGAATACACAGTCAAAAAATTTAAATAGAGGCTTAAAAATATAACTTGTTTTGCAAGTTATATTTTTTTTGTTTCACGCCCTGCCTATGTTGTAAAAAACATACTTATATTGTACATTTTATGAGTATTGTTTTTAATGCAACATAGGAGGAAAAAATGAAAAAAACAAAATTTCTTAGCATTGTCCTATCGCTTTCTATGGTCTTAGGAAATGTCTTTCCTTCTTTCGCTTATGAAACAGATTTAAATGATAATTCTATTGAAAAAATAGAATATCAAAATAGCGAAGATGAAGACTTTGCTAATAAAAGTAACGTCTTTGCTAAAATCGGTTCCATATTTAATGTAACTATACCAAAATTTTTGGTTCTTTCTGGTGAAACTAAAAGTGCTTCTTACATAGTTAAAGTAGAAGGCGACATTGCGGGCTACGAAACTGTTTTTGTAGTTCCAGAAGAAACTTTCAAGTTACATTCCATTAAAAAAGAAGACCAAACTGCAACCATAAGTCAAGATAAAACGTCTTGGACATACAGTACGTTAAGTACAGATGCAAATGGACAAATAAAAGCCCCTGCTATTACCGCTGGTAAATGGCTTGGAACTTTCTTTTTTAATATTAATATGGATAAATTATCAGGTGACGCAGTCGATACAGACCATATACATAGTTGGAAATTAATTTCGTCTGTCCAGCCAACTTGCGAAAAAGAAGGAAGTGCCCAATATTTCTGCCCAGATTGCAAAGAAACTAAAACAGAAATTTTAAAAGTTTTAGACCACACTCCAAAAGAAGCGGTAAAAGAAAATGAAACTGCACCGACTTGCACAGAAGGCGGTTCTTATGAAGAGGTAATTTATTGCAACGCTTGCAATACTGAACTTTCAAGAACAAATGTAACCATTCCAGCACTTGGACATGATTTTGTGCTTATTGAAACAATTGAAAATACCTGTGTTAAAGATGGCGTCGAGCATTATGAATGTTCAAGATGTGATGAAATAAAAGATATAGCTCTTTCTGCACCAGGTCACGTATACAACGTAGCAAACTATGTAATAGATAGTCCTCCTACATGTTCAAAAGAAGGACAAAAATCAGTTCATTGTGAAGTTTGTGGTGAAATAATGGAAGAAACAATAATAAAAATAGAAAAACTTCCACACACATTTACAACTTACGTTTCCAATAATGATGCTACATGTACAAAAGATGGTACAAAGACTGCTATTTGTGATGTTTGCGGTGACGCATATGATATAATAACAGATGAAAATACAAAGCTAAATCACCCATATACAGAAGAAATCGTTGAGCCTACATGTATAGCACAAGGTTATACAAAATACACTTGTGATGTATGCGGTGATTCAGTAGATAACATCTTGCCAGCACTTGGACATGATTTTGTAAACGGAACATGTACTAGATGCGGAAAATTTGACATTTCAAAACTTGATGCTGGTCTTTATGATGAAAGTTATAATTTAATTAATTCTTGGGATAACCTTTTAGAAGAAGGTACAGTTCACGTTGATGAACAAGGCAACCTTACTACAAATATTGTTTATCTTGAAAATGGTAATACAACAGACAAGAATGATAGTAATGATGCAATAAACGGAACACTTATTATTCCAAATACTGTAAGCACACTTAAATCAGGTTCACTTGCTTATCTTCATAATTTAAAAGCAGTATATATACCAGATACTGTAACAACTATTGAAAATGGTACTTTTAATAGCAATTCATCGCTTGAAGCTATCAATATAGACGAAGATAATACTTACTTTACTGTTGAAGATGATATTTTATTTAATAAAGACAAGACTACACTTATTTCTTGCCCACCACTTCACGAAGGTGATGTTTATGAAATTCCTGATACAGTAAAAACAATTTATAACGGTGCTTTTTCAAGTGCTAATATTAATTACATTTTAGTTCCATCAGGCATCGAATCTATTGGTGCTACTTCATTTAGAGGAAGTAAAATTAAATCAATGGATTTAAGTGCTTGTACTAATTTAAAACAAATTGGTGTTATAAGAGACTTCAATGTAATGCCAACATATTATTACTTTGGAACATTTGGTGATTGTACAGAACTTGCAAGCATAAAACTTCCAGAATCACTTCAAGTAATAGGTGATGGCTTATTTAAGAACTGTACAAATCTTACAAGCATAAACATTCCAAGCGGCGTTACAAAAATTGGTAGACACGCATTTGAAAATGTACCCGCAGAACTTAATATAGACCTTGCTAATTTAAAAGCAATTGGAAGCTATGCGTTTGCTAAAAGTGGTATTCAAAGTATAAAAACTTATGAAACGTTTAGTGAACTTGAATATGATTCTGTATTTGCTGGTTCTAGCCTAAAACTTGCAGATTTCAGTCAAAGCACAAATCTTGTAAAAATTGGTGCTTCAAATCTTGAAACTGGCAAATCAGGAAGTTTAGACGGTATTTTCCAAGGTTGTAAAGAACTTACTAGTTTAAAACTTTCGCCATCTACAAAAATACTTGGTGATAACATTCTTAATGGTTGTACAAATCTTACTGAAATTACAGGTCTTGATTCAGTAGAACTTGTTGGTAGAAGTGGTATAAGAGACACTGGTGAAATTGGCGATATTTATATGCCAAGTATAAAGACAATCGGTCTTTATTGCTTCCAGAATTCAAAACTTACTTCATTCACATCAGGAAGCAACCTTGAAGAAATTGAATTTTCTTCAGCATTTAGGGCTTGTCCTAATTTAAAAACAGTTGATATTGAAAATAGTAAAATAACAAAACTTGACAATTCGCACTACAAGTTAGATTCAAGTACAGGCACTTATTATGGTTCATTCCAGAACTGCACAGCCCTTGAAACAGTAAAGCTTCCGCAAACACTTACCTATATTGGTGATAATACCTTTGGTAATTGTACGTCACTTACGAATATAAATGTTCCTGAAAATATTGAATTCTTAGGACGTAATACATTCCAAAACGTACCTGCTACGCTTAATTTAAATCTTCCAAATATTCAGTGTATTGGTAGCGGTGCACTTGGTACAAGTAAAATAGTATCACTTACAACTGGACAGAACTTTACAGAATTTGAAGGTGCAACTGAATTTATTGATAATAAGACTTTAAAAACAGTAGACCTTTCAAAGAGTACTAATCTTAAATCACTTGGTGGTTCAACAAGAATTGGTCTTGATTCACCAGATAGTTCTTACAAATCATTATTTGTAAGATGTACATCTCTTGAAAGTGTTGCACTTCCAGAAGGACTTGAAAGTATTGGCTGTGACGTATTCCGTGGATGTAGCGCATTAACTTCTATAAATATTCCTACAACATTAAAGCAAATTGGTAGAAAAGCATTCTACGGCGTACCTGCTGAAATGATTGTTAATTTACCAAATGTAGAAGCAATTGGTGCACACGCATTCCAAGGCGCAAAACTTACAGAACTTGTAACAGGTCCTGAATTAGTAACGCTTGAAAATTATGCATTTAATGGCTGTACATCACTTGTAAAAGCAGACCTTTCCGCAAGTACAAAACTTGAATCACTTGGCGATACGTATCTTGGAACAACAACAGATAGTATATACACAGGCGAATTCCAAGGCGACTACATACTTGAAGAAGTTCTTCTTCCAGATTCTATAAAAGTAATTGGCGATAGTGCATTTAAATATTGTGCAAAACTTACCCAAATTAGTCTTCCAAGTAATCTAGAAGTAATTGGAAAGAACGCATTCTACGATGCTTCACTTTCGGATGTAACCATTCCAGCATCTGTAAATACAATTGGTTTTGCAGCTATTTGTGGCAGCGGTACAGTTGCAGTTCTAAAAACCGCTACATTTGAAAATCCAAATGGCTGGTTTGTAACAACTACAAAAGAAGGTACTAGTGGCACAAATCTTACACTTACAGATGCTGCTACAAATGCCAACCTGATTGAAAATACATATGCAAATTACTATTGGTATAGAAAATAATACAAAAAAAGACTTGCTTTTTAGCAAGTCTTTTTCTTTTAAAAATCTAATTTAAAATTTGTAACATTTATATGTTCGCCTTCTAAAACTTCTTTAACATTTAAAGCAAATTCTGCAAGTATTTTTCCGTTAACACTTTCATGTTTTAAATGTGCCCACAAATTATCTGTTATAATTCTATTTTCTTTTCCATCTTTAAAAACAAATACATCGTTCATTGTTCCGTCCAGTACAAAAGTATTTTCCATATCTTCATCTTTTAAATTTAGTATTTTTTCAGTGATTAAATCTTTGATTCTATTTATCCCGTAATCACTTAAACTTTCTTTATATACAACTTCGTCTTCATCATCGTCCATATTATCAACTATGACTACATTTTCTTTTCTATCATCAAAAATTTCAATTTTATAAAGTTCATTAAACCAAGCATCTTTGAGTTCGTATTTAAAAATAAGACCCATATGTAATTCTCCTTTCAAATTCTTTTATATTAATATTATGTCTAAATTAAACGAAAATATAATAATTAAAATATTTTAATAAAAAACTGCCAGTACAAACACGTGCTGGCAGCAGAATTTAAAAATTATTTTTTTAAACGTTGTTTCATAGTATCTGGTAAAGCGTCAAAAATAAAAGGTCTTAAAAGTTTCAAAAAGAAATTTGTCTTATATCTATCCATCATAACTTGACATGATATATTTTCTGTTGTAAGTGCTTCAAGAGCAACTTTATACTCTACTGGTCTATTTTTATATACTTCAATAAGTGCCTTATTCTTTTCCATTAAATCATATAAAAAAACTTGTTCTCTGGCATACGATTGAATAAGCTTCCAAAGTATAAACCAAATCAATAAAATAAATAAAAATATAACAATCGGTATAATAAAAATCTTAATATTCATAAAAAAATCCTTTCGAAAATATCTTTTTAATAGTATACCATATATTATTTAAAAAGTCTACGAAAAGTTTTTAACTTTATATTATCCGCTTAGTAGTTGTTTTTTAGAATAAAATAAAAAATACTTGGAAAAATTTAATAAGCGAGTTATAATAAAAATAAGGATAGATTTGACAAATAGCCTTTTTCATTGTTTTTTAAAAATTATTTTTTCTAAAAAGGAGTTTTGTAAATAATGATTTTAATTATTTTTGCAATGTTTATTGTTACTGTTTTTATGTGCTATCGAAAGATTAATAAAAGGAGTTGTTTGCTTGAAAACTATACAAATATAATTACAAGTACAATTGCATCTCATGATAATAAACGACCTTTTACTGAAGAAGAAAAGAAAATTATAAGTAATGAAATAGAAGAAAAGTTAGATAAAGCTAGAAAGCTTGATGTGCTTGGAATTAAAGTCCCATTTTTTCTTTTTGCTATATTTTCTGTTCTTATTATTTTTTCTAGTTATTTTTCTAATATTTGATTTTTTTTTAAGAGAAGCAGTTGCTTCTCTTATTTTTTTTGCATATAATCTAACAACTAATTAATGAATAATGTAATTTTAACTATTTTCTAAATCATTACAAGTGGCATAATATAAAAACTGTATATAAGCCGTGAAAGTCATTCTTTTAATATAAGAAAGGAAAGACTTATGAAAATATATAAAAATTTAAAATACAATGACGATTTTACTATTTGTTATGGTCCCGAAAAAGACGTAAAAATACCGCATTTCCATAAAAATACAAAAATCATTGCAAAAGAAGCATTTAAAGATAGCAAAGTTATCTTCTTAAAATTTCCAAAGAACTTAGAAATAATAGAAGCGTCTGCTTTTGAAAATTGCAAAGAACTTCTTCGTTTAGATTTTTCTGATAGTATTGAAAAAATAGAGGAAAAAGCATTTTTCTTAACGCCAATTTTTCAAAAAACTTTAAAACTTCCAAAACAGTTAAGAATTCTAGAATACGGTGCGCTTGATTATACATTTTCTGTAAATACAATTATAATTCAAGATAATCTTATGAATTTTAAACATCTTCCGCCTGCAAAATATAAGATTTCAGAAAATAACGCACATTTTGCTTCATATAACGGTGATATCTATAGCAAAGATTTTAAAGAATTATACAAGAAAGGCAAGGAAAATTTGCCTATACACGAAAATTGCAAAACTATAATAACAGGTGCATTTAAGTATTATTTTCATGATACTTACGACGTAGTTCTTCCAAAAAGTATTACTTGTATTGAATCAGAAGCATTTGAAGGTGCAGACATAAACAGTCTTACGCTTCCACAAAATTTTTACTGCACAATACATAAAGATGCGTTTTATTTAATGAATTGTAAACAGCCGTTAATTCTTCCAGAAAATTTTGAAAAATCACTTAAGGATATATCTGGCGTTTTAAATTATATAAAAACACCTGTAAAAACTATGCCTAATTCTTGGATTAGTGAAGAAAACGGTGTAATATATTCACGTGATAAATCAATACTTTATTACTACCCGCAGTTTAAAACTGACACAGAATTTACTATCCCAGATAACACTTTTTTAATAGCATCTAATGCCTTTAAAAACAATGAACACTTACAAATACTTAACATGTCTGGTAAATCAAAGGAAATTCAAAGTTTTGGAATTTCAAATTGTCATTCTTTAAAAGAAATTAACTTTAATACGCCTGTTAATCTTGATGAATATGCGATATCATATGTAAAAAGTTTAAAAAAGATAGACCTTCCAAAAAATTCTTACCTTAATATGTATTCTTTATTAGTTCCAATAGAAAATAAAGAATATCAAACAATTGATATATTTATTGACCCGTCAGATTATGATACTTACATTAAGCCTTACGAACGTTTTATGCCATCTGACATAAATATAATTAAAAAGGACCTTGATTTTTTAATTGAACATGGCATAGATTTCAAGCAAATAAATAAACTTTTAAAGGAAGAAAAAGAAAGATAAAAGCATTGGCTTTCGCCAATGCTTTTATTAAACTTCTTCATATTCTTCTTTTATACGTTTTACTTCATCAAGGCTGTCAAGAAATGCATCAACTACAAGTGGGTCAAAATGCTGACCACGTTCTTTTCTTATAAGTTCAATTGCTTCTTCAAAAGTAAATGGTGGCTTATAAACACGTGTGGAAACAAGTGCATCAAATACATCGGCAACAGCCATAATCCTTGCTGCAAGTGGAATATCAGTGCCTTTAAGTTGATGCGGATATCCCTTTCCATTCCATTTTTCGTGGTGGTATTCTGCCATAAATCTTGCTTGTTTTAGATATTTCATTTCTGGCATAAGTTTTATGGCATTTTCTAATATCTCACCGCCGAATACAGTATGTTTTTTCATTTCCTCAAACTCTTCATCAGTAAGTTTTCCAGGCTTTCTAAGGATAATATCACTTACTTGTATCTTACCAATATCATGAAGTGGTGCAGCTTCTGTAATATGTTCGATGAATTCTTCATCAATCATATCGCTATAGTATCCTTTTTCCATCATTTTTCTTCCAATAATATTTACGTAGCTTGCAGTTTTCTTAATGTGCTGTCCAGTATCGTTATCTCTAGATTCTACAAGTTCTGCAAGCATTACGATTAAGTTATGCTGCATTTGCGACATTACTTCATTATTACGCTGAATTTCTTCAATATAATTAGTACTTTCACGAAGTGTATTAAGTACACTGTGATACAAATCTTCAACTTCGTCTTTTGTTCTAATATGAATATCTTCAAGCTTTTTAAGATTTTCATATCTATTATCTTCGATATCATTAGCAAAGAAGCCAGTAATAACTGAAAGCGCTTTTACAGGACGAATAATCGATTTATCTATAAACCATTGTACCATGATAATTTCAGCAATTATAATTGCAATTACAAAGTACAAAAATTTAAGTACAAACTCAGTCCACAAGTTGTTTAAATTATCCATACTAACGTCACAGCATAAATAACAAAGTATTTCACCATCTGATGTCTTAATTGGTTTAAAATATGAAAGTAATCTACCATAAGTTTCATCGTTTGTTATAATAGGTCCAACTTCTTTTCCAGCCACAAAAAGGTCTATATTATCTTTCATTTCTTGTGGAATTTCAATTTGTTCTCCTGGTGCTTCTGTTCGCCATCCAGGTGCATCTATATCAAGCACCACACTAACATGGTCTGGCTTTACATCATATAGATAAACAAACTGAATATCTTCATTAGTGCTAAGACCAGTTGTCAAAAGTTTTTCAATTTTTTCAAAATAAATAGATTCATAACCATTTTCTTTAATATCTTTGATTTCGTTAACGTTTATAGAATCTGATATAAAATTTATAACAGATTGTGCTGTTTTGGTATTTTCGCGTATAACAGCATATCTAAACATTGAGAACGTAATTAAAAATGAAACTATACTTACTATAAAGATAGAACTGTTAATAATCCAAAACAGTTTATTATTTATTGAATGTTTACTTTTAATTTTTACTTTTTCTTCGACATCATCAGGAAGCCAATCTTGCCAAACTTTTACATAATAAAAATCTTTTTTAAGTTTTTTAGGGATAATCTTCAATAAGAAAATTGTAACATACATACATACAAGTTTTTCAAATGTAAGAAATATAATGTTTCCAACTATATATCCCCATTGATACGGAAAATCATATCTTGAAAGTAAAAGATTAACGAATATATTTGGTTCAAGTTCTAAAGTATTTCTAAGCGAATAAAGTATAAAACTATTGGCAATCGCAATTAAAAATATAAAAGAATAAGACGCAAGATACACACTTACAGGAATTGTATAATTTCTTTTTATATACATTTTTCTAAGTTTTGCAGCGCCAAATGAATATAAAAGTGCAAGTACACCAAAATAAGCGCCTTTTGGCGTTATTATAAACTTAATAATTGTAGTTAAAATTACCACAATAATACTAGGCAGATATCCACCTATGAGACCTGCTAGCATAACGCCTACAACATCAAGATTTAAATTATACGGCAAAATAGGTTTTAACCAATCGCCTACAAAGTTTAAAAATACACAATATAATATAAGAATTATATATCTTTTTAAATAATGTTTCCCTAACTCTTGTTTTTCCATAAAACCTCAATCCTAACTAATTTCAATGTTACATTTAAAATATACTAGTTTTTTAAAAAAAGCAAGTAAAATTTTTGTATTTTTATGGAAATTTTAGTATTTATCTTTTTTAAATTTTTGTGCAATTTTTTATTTTAATAAAGTTCCATTTTGCTTGAATTTTTAGATTTAAAAGTATAGAATAATAGAAGAAAAACAAAAAGAAAGGACTTAAAAAAAATGAAAAAGAAAATTATTTTACCAATTTTAACACTTACACTTACACTTCTTGCAGGATGTGGCGCACAAAAGGATATAGAAGCTGGTAATTCATCTTCTGTTACTGAAAGTGTAGAAGACACGCCGACGGATTCTTCAACAGAAGAAATTTCCCTTGAAGAACTTGCTTCAAGCGATATTATCCTTCCAGAAGAACCAGCAGAAATCGATAATGTAGAAGAAATTTTAGAAGAAGAAAAGGAAAGTGATTACCTTACGCTTGCCAAAGAAGCAGAAGAAGCAGGTAATCTAACAGACGCCTACAACTATTACGGTCATGCTTATTGGGAAGGAAACGCGCAGGCACAGGAAAAGATTAACGAACTTGCTATGCAGCTTCCAGATTTAGATTTTGCTTCTATTTTAAAATACACTAAAATGTGCCCAGTAGCAGGTGATGATGTAAAAACTGTTCATATTAGACTTAAAGACGGCACAATTGTAGAAAACGGTGGAAGTCTTAAAGCATCTGACATAGAAGGTGCTGTCGCGGTCTTTAATGATGAAACACTTACTGAACACGACTATTATGTAGCAAGCATTCTTTCCCTTGGTGAATACCATATTGCAGAAGACCCAGAACCAAACTGGGCATATGATACTATTATTGAAAAAAATCATGAATATTCGCTAAGCGACACTGCCGCTTTGCTTGAAGATACTTATGATGACCTCTGTATTGCATACATTGATTATGATGTGTATTCACAAGGTAATTATGACGCAGTTGTAGAATTAAATTTCACACTTGAAAAGTAATTTTTTATTATAATAAGACACGTTTTTACGTAATACTATTAAGATAAGAACGAAGTTAGATTTTTCTAATTTCGTTCTTTCTTTTTAACTAAAAATCCGTTAAGTTAAGACAACTAAATTGAACTACCCCGACTTACGAATCAAAGATTCGCTGAAGGCGGGGATTCTTTTTATTAGAACAAGTCTAATTCAAAAGAACCATGCGTTTACCAATAGTAGCATGTGGGTCATTGCTGACCTTTATTTGTATACTTATTTTTTATTAATCTATTTCTTTTTGTACCTTCGCAGTAAAAAATGTAAGCCTTAACAGTCCAGTATTGAAGTTCACCGAGCCTTAGAACTAGTCGCCTAGATT
>JAEEGL013709727.1_pt1 | contig 14145 bp, 8 predicted proteins | sample 9134231 | NCBI WGS metagenome assembly JAEEGL01 (sample SAMN16246548, study PRJNA631951) | gut metagenome | biome: gut microbiome; feature: rumen; material: fiber-attached | host: Bos | place: Iran: Karaj | collected 2018-10 | reverse complement strand
CCATGACCAATTTCACGTCTTCCTGGAGCACCATATCTACCAGTTTCACTTACACTAAATTGTGGAAAATTATAATGAAGCATAAAATGTTTTTCAGCTTCTAAACTAATTCCATCAAGAACTTGATACTCATTTAAAGCTCCAAGAGTTGTAACAGCAAGTGCTTGTGTTTCGCCTCTTGTAAATAAAGCACTACCATGAGTTCTTGGAAGTAAATCAATATCTGTTGAAAGTGGTCTTATTTCTTTCATACCTCTTCCATCACTTCTTGTTTTTTCATTAACTGTAATATTTCTAAAAATGTCATATTCAATTTCTTCTAAAACAAGTTTAACTTTAGTAATTAATACAGTTAATTCTTCTTTATCAAGTTCATTATTTTCTTCTTCGTATTTAGTTACTACTTCTTCTTTTATAGCATCTATTGCTGCATATTTTTCAAGTTTTTCTTTAATACGCATTGCCTTATCAAGTTTTTCACTAGCTAAAGCTTTAATTTCTGTTTTTAATTCTTCTGGAATTTCAAGATGTTCATATTCCATTTTTGGAAGTCCAACTTCTTCAATAATCTTTTCTTGGAATTCACATAATTCTTTAATTGCTTCATGACCAAACATTAATGCTTCAAGCATATCTTCTTCTGATACTTCTTTAGAACCTGCTTCAACCATATTAATAGCTTTCTTTGTACCAGCAACCGTTAAATCAATATCTGATAATTCAAGTTCTTCTTGAGTTGGATTAATAATAAATTTACCATCAACACGTCCTACTTTAACTCCAGCAATTGGTCCATCAAATGGTATTTGTGAAATACATGTACAAAGTGATGATCCAAACATTGCTGTAAGTTCTGGTGAATTATCATTATCAACTGATAAAACTGTATTAACAACTTGAACTTCATTTCTAAAATCTTCTGGAAACATTGGACGCATTGGTCTATCAATCATACGAGCTGCAAGAACACCTGCATCTGTAGGTCTACCTTCCCTTTTAATAAATCCTCCTGGTATTTTACCAACAGAATATAATTTTTCTTGATATAAAACCATTAAAGGAAAAAAATCAGATAATATATTAGCATTTTTACTAACTACTACTGTTGAAAGTATTACTGTATCACCATATCTTACTAAAACAGCTCCATGAGCTTGTTTAGCTAGTTCTCCATGTTCTACAATAATTTTTCTACCTCTAAAGTCTAATTCAAATACTTTTTTCATACTACTCCTCCATACTATTCTTAATATATTTTAACATGTTATTTTTAAAAAATAAAGGCACTCAAAAAAGAGTGCCTACATTTTACATATTTTATTTTCTTAATCCTAATTGTTTAACAACTTCACGATATCTTGTAACATCTGTTTTAATTAGGTAATTTAACAAACTTCTTCTTTTACCAACTTTCATAAGTAATCCTCTTCTTGAATGAAAGTCATGTTTGTGTTCTTTTAAATGTTCTGTTAAATTTTTAATTTCTTCTGTTAAGATTGCAATTTGAACTTCTGCAGATCCAGTATCATTTTTACCTCTTGCATATTTTTTTACAATTGCAGCCTTTGCATCTTTTGTAAGTGCCATTTTAATCTCTCCTTTTCTAATATACGCTTATACCTAGATAAAAGTCAGGAACTCTTTAATCCACGAATAAGTACATACATAATATACACTATTATATATGATTAATCAAGCTTTTTTCTTAATATTTTTGATACTTTTTTATTTTGAATATGTAATCTTAATTTTAATAAATAATTTTTACTAAAAACACCATTTCCTATTGAAATATCAGAAGCAAATGTTGTATTTTTTAATACTATATTATATTTTAATGAATCGTTACATAATACTGTAAGTTTTGGTGCATAAAATGTTTTTAATTTATTATTAAACATTAATGCTCTTGAACCAACAAAAGTAAGTTTTGAAAAATATAATTCTTCTAAATTTTTATTATTTTCTAAAAAATTATTTCTAATTGATCTAACAGATGGCGCATAAAATATTTTTAATACTTCATTATTTTTTAAAAAGTCATCACCTATATATTCTAACTTAGGAGCAAAAAACTCTTCTAATGAATTATTATTGACTAAAAAACCTATTTGTATGCCTGTTACATTTGGAATACTAATTTCTTTTAATTTATTATTATTTCGGAAACAATATTCATAGATATAAGTAACTTTTGGAAGATTAAGCGTTTCCAAAGCTCCACCATTTTCCATAAATGATGAACCAAATCTAATAAGTTCTGGAACATATAGTTTTTTTAAAACTGAATTCATTATCAAACCATGATGTCCAATTTTTTGAACATTTGGAAGTAATAATTCTTTTAATGCAGTATTATGCATTAAAAAATGATTATCTATTTCTATAACATTAGAAATATTAATGCTTGATAACGTACTATTATAGTGTAAAAAACTACTACCTATTTTTGTAGCATTTTCTAAATTAATTTTTTGTATATAACCAATATTTTTTAAATAATTGTCAGGTACTTCTCTTATTAAACTATCTTTTAAATAGGTCATACAATTATTTTTATTAATAATAATTTGGACATTAGAATTATTATATTCTAAATTGATAATTTTATCCTCTTTAAACTTAGTAATACTAATTTTATTAAACTTAGTATATACCTTATGAAAAGATTCTACTATATTGTCAACTAATATTATTTTCTTTTCTTTCATATCTAAAATAAAATAATCAATTACTAAATATCTCGATTTATCTAAATACTCATCTAATACTTTATCATCTTTAATAATTAAATTATTAGGGCCATAATAAATACCATCAATTTCGTAATTATATTTATAATACTTACCATCTACACATACATAACCTGGTATTTCAAAATTTTGATTTTGATATTTTAAATTTAATTTATAATATTCTTCAAAACTTTTTGTAAGTCCTTGAATAATATTATCTAAATTATTACTAAATGTTGCATCTGGATTAGAAACAGTATGATTATATCTATTTTTTATTGATAAATAGTTTTTATTTCCTTTCGAAAACTGAATACTAATAACACTAGTACCATATTTATCTTGTCTTTTAGGATTACTAAAATCTTCACGTTTTATTTTATCTACATCTTTTTTTACTGCAAAAAAAACATAACATTTATTTAATCTATTTCCATTAAAAGTACATAAGCGTTCATTTGGAGCATAATACTTTTTAAAACTTTGTATATCTTCTTCGGTTTTACATTCATATAGTTTATATCCTGCTTTATCCATAAGTTCAAATGGTGTAAATTTTGTAACAACTAGTTCTTCTTTTTCTTCCATTAAACTATAAATAAATTCTTTAAATTGAAGTTCTAATTCAAAATGAATAATATCATTATATAATTCTTTATTATAATCAAAATGTTTTTTTAAAAGTTCAAATAATAAACCCTCATCTTCAAGAATACTTGGAAATGAATCTCTAGCAAAATGAGCAAATTCTTCACCATAATACTTTTTTATTATTTTAATCTCATCCATATTTTTTTAACCTTTTCCTTGCACCATTTTCCATTTTGCATTAATTTTCTAATTATTTGTTTTTTCTTTTTATTTTGAAAAAAAGTATCACGATATATAAAACATTTTGATCCTACTTCAATTTCTTCTAAACTTTCATTAGAATAGAATGCATAAAGACCTCCAAAATTTAATTGAGGAGCTATAAATCTTTTTAAAGAATTATTAATCATTAAAAAATAATTTCCAATTTTCTCTATGCTCGGAAGTTCTAAGTTTTCTAACATCTGATTATTATGAAAAAAGAACGTACCAACACATTTTAAATTAGGTGCCTCAAAATATTCAATTTCACAATTTAAATCAAAAAAATTAGATCCTATTTTTTCTACTTTAGGTAAAACTAATTGTTTTATAGAATAATTGGTTGCTAAAAAATTATCACCAATTATTTCTACATTTGGTAAGTATGCATATACCATTTTTTCATTACAATTCATAAAATCATTACCTACTTTTTTAACAGAAGCCATACTAATAGTTTCTATGCTTCTATTATTAAACATGAAACTATCCCCTATTGTTATGACATTATCAAGTACCAAATTTTTAATATTATCTACTGATGTACAAAAGTTATTTCCAATACTTTGTACATTTGGAAGATTAATACTTCGAATAACATCATTATTAGGAATAAAATTATAACCAATTTCTTCTACACTTTCTAAATTTAAATCCAATAAAGAAATATTATGCATCAAGAAACTATTATGAATAACAAGTAAATTAGGTGCATAAAATTTTCTTAAAATACGATTATTATACATAAAATTAGAATATATTTCTTTAACATTTGGTAAACTAATTGAACTTAAACTTGTGTTATTTAATAAAAATTCATTACCTATAAAACATACATTTGGTAATTCAATTGATTCTAAATCTTCAGCATTCATTAAAACCTGGTCATAAATCATAGTAACATTTTTTGCTTTAAAATCTTTTATATATTTTGAACTATGCAAAAAATAATTGTCAAATTGCATTATATTATTATCTTCAAAAGAAATAATTCGTCCTAAATTATCTACACCTATTTTTAAAACTTTATCTTGAAAATAATAAATATTTAATAATCGATAATTTCCTTTTTTTTCAATATCTATTCTATTAAAATTATCATAATATATTCTAAATGGTTCATCTAAAGATTCATCATAACAAAATATTCTTTTTTTATGCATATCTATGATGAAATAATCTATAAATATATATCTTGATTTATCTTTAAAGTCATCTATTAATTTTCCTGCATCAATAATAACATTATTTGGACAATAATATGTATTATATAGTTCATAATTATATTTATATAATTTACCATCTGATGCCATAACATATCCTGGAATATAAAGTTCTTCTTCTTTATTACAAATATTAAATCCATATTGATTTTTAAATGCATCATTAAGGCCAGGTATAATATTATCTAAATTATTACCAAATGTTGCATCTGGATTAGGTACAGTATGATTATATCGATTTTTAATTGATAAGTAATTATTATTATTTTTAGAAAATTGAATACTAATTACACTAGTACCATATTTATCTTGTCTTTCAGGTTTGATAAAATCTTCACGTTTTATCTCAGCTACATCTTTTTTTACTGCAAAGAAAACATGACACGTTTCAAGTCGTCTACCTCTAAATGTGCATAATTCCTCTCCAGGTATATAATATTTTTTAAATTTTTGAATATCACTTTCCGTTTTACATTCATATAAATTATAACCTGCCATAGACATTAATTGTTGTGGTAATAAGTTTGTAGTTACTGATTTATTATTATTGAATATAAAACTATAAATATAAGTTTTAAAATCATCTAAACAATCATTAGTTATCAAGTCATCATATAAATTATGACTATGAGCAAAATGATTATCAATAATATTAAATAGCTTTCCTTCTTCCTCAAGTATACTTGGAAATAAATCACGACAAAGCCTAGAAAATTTTTCACCATAGTATTTTTTTAACAAAACTATATCTTTTGCCACAATACCAACTCCAAAAACTTTCAATATCCTATCATAAAACACAAAAAAAAGCAAATAATTGCTTTTATTTTTTATTATATTTACTATAAAAATCTTCTTTTAATTCTAAGAATCTATCTTCTTTTATAGCTACTCGCATCTCTTCCATAAGTTTAATTAAAAATCTTAAATTATGAATAGATAAAAGTCTTGCTCCAAATGTTTCTTCACTAATGATTAAATGTCTTATATAAGCCTTAGTATAATGCTTACATGCATAACAATCGCAAGTATCTTCTATTGGTGTAAAATCTTCTTTAAATTTTTCATTACGAATATTTATTTTGCCATTTCTTGTAAATGCATTACCATGTCTTGCAAGACGTGTTGGATGAACACAGTCAAACATATCAATACCACGTTCAACGCCTTCAAAAAGATCAATTGGATCTCCAACACCCATTAAATATCGTGGTTTATCTTCAGGTAAATATGGTATTGAATAATCAATAGCTAAATACATATCTTCCTTAGATTCATCATCGTTAGCAACTCCACCAATACTATAGCCGTCAAAATCCATTTTTACAGTTTCAATGGCTGAAAACTTTCTTAAATCTTCATGTGGACCACCTTGAACAATTCCAAATAATGATTGATTTTCATTGTTAAAAACATCTTTACCTCTTTTAGCCCATCTAAGTGTTCTTTCAATACTATTTTTTAAATATTCATGATCAGCACTAGCAGGAGGGCATTCATCAAAACTCATAGCAATATCACTATCAAGTTTATTTTGAATTTGAATAGATAATTCAGGTGTTAAGAAAAGATTTCTTCCATCAATATGACTTTTAAAATGAACTCCTTCTTCAGTAATATCTTTCTTTTTATTTTTAGCTAAACTAAACACTTGATATCCTCCACTATCTGTAAGTATAGGTCCATCATAATTCATAAATTTGTGAAGACCACCGGCCTTTTTTACAATATCCTCTCCTGGTCTAAGCCATAAATGATATGTATTAGATAATATTACAGCACTACCCATTTCTTTTAATTCTTCAGGTGATAAAGTTTTGACAGTAGCAAGTGTACCAACTGGCATAAATATAGGTGTTTCAAAATCACCATGATTAGTATGAAGAATACCAAATCTTGCTTTAGTATTTTTATCAACATGTTTTAAATCATATTTTATTTTCATATTATTATCCTTTCATTCTTTTTATAACTACTTCATCAAGTGCTTCTTTTGCCTTAATAATCGCATGTTCACTATCAAACTTTTTACCATTTTCACTTTCTTGTTCTTCAATAAGTTTCTTTTTTTCCATAGCCATATTTTTTATTAAAGAATCTAAATTATCTTTTATATCGTTATTATCAAGTCCCATATATATAATTTGTGGAACAAATCCTAAGGTAGATGTTGTATAATATCTACCATTAAAACTATTTGCAGTTTCTAAACTAGAATTATCAGCAAGTGGTGTATTAACAGAATTTGTTAAAAATACAACTATCATATTATTTTCAAAATCAATCATAGTAAGAGTTCCAGTCCATCCTTGATGACCCACTGTACTTTCAGGAGATTGTGTTCCAAAATACCAAACTCTTTTATCATCGGCTTCTCGCCACCAACCAATACCATATTGAACATTTGATAAATATTGTGGTGAAATAAAATAATCTCTAGTATTTTTAGTAAAGAATTTATTATTATCATAACCACCACTTAACATTACAAAGCCTAATTTAGCTAAGTCAGTTGCACTAGCAAATAATCCTGCATGTCCTGACACACCTTCCATTAGATAATATGCTGCTTCATCATGTACTTGTCCTTGAATTGTATCTTTTCTAATGCCAGGATAACTTACAAGACCATCTCTAGTATTACCAGTAAGTTCAGTTGCCGCTATATTTTCTTGTTTGAAACCATTTAATAATGGATTATAAGTTATATTTTTTAAATTCATTGGTTTCCAATATATATCTGCTAAAAAATCATTTAAATCTTGATTTGTAACTTTTTCAACAATAAGTCCTAAAAGCATATAATCTATATCAGAATATAAAGTTTTAGTATTTGGTTTATATATTAATGGTGTTTTACATATTGCACTTAATGTTTTTTCTTTATTAGCATTCTCAATATATAAAACATTTTTAACATCATTTGATAATTCTTGTTTAACTATATCAAAATATTCATTATTATAATGTCCACTATCTGGAAAACCAGCTCTATGCATCATTATATCTTTTACTGTTAATTTAGATTTCCATTCTTTTATTTTATCTAAACCAGGATAATCATCACCAAATGATTCAAATTTTATTTCTATAGTTTTATCTACAAACTTAGTACCTATAATATCTACTATTTTGTCATCTAAACTTAATTTACCTTGATCAACTAAATATTGTACTGCATATGCAGTTGCAAACATTTTAGTATTAGAAGCTAAATCATACAAAGTATCATTAGTAACTTTTATGCCATCTTCTATTTTAGAACCATCAGGATTATATGTATTAACATATCCCCAAGAATTTTGATAAACTAATTTTCCATCTTTAATAACAGCAAGTGAAGCACTTGAAAATCCATGATTAATATCAGATGTAATAATATCATCTATTAAATCAAATGATTCTTCGCTTAAACCTACATCTTCTAAATCACCAGAAATTACTACTGGATAAGGAATATATACTTTAATAGCTTCTTTCATTTTATTAGGTTCAATATTACTTATTTGTAATGTATTTATACCATTTTTTGTTATTTTTGATATATCTATTTCATATATTCCTTTTTTTATATCATCTGTATTTATTTTAACATTATTAACAAATAAATCATATTCTTCTACATCTTCATTAACATTTAAATAAATCTTACCTTGATTCTCATAACTATCAAAACTATACATACTATTCATAGCAAGTGAATCATCAACAAAACCTTTCCAATCAGGAAAACTTATTTCTGCTTGCCAAGTGCCTTCAGGAATGTTTTCTATTTTTTCTATTTTTATTTTATTAACTAAATTGTCTTTAACACCACATATACTAAGTACTATAGCAATAGCCAATAATAATGATAAAATCATAATTTTTTTATTATCTTTTTCCATAATTTTTTCTCCTTATCATTATTGTACCATTATTCACTATAAGATAAAAGATTTCTAAATTCTTCTTCTGTTAAAGTTGATACTAAATCTTCGTTTCTAGTTTCCCCTTCAATTAAAGCATCACTAAGTTCTTTTTTCTTTTCTTGAAGTTCTAATATTTTTTCTTCAATAGTTCCTTTACAAATAAACTTAATAACTTCAACATTATGTTTTTGTCCTATACGATGTGCTCTATCTGTTGCTTGAGCTTCAACTTGTGGATTCCACCATAAATCTAAATGAATAACTGTATCAGCACCAGTTAAATTAAGTCCTGTTCCTCCTGCTTTTAGCATTATTAAGAAAACATTAGTATTATCTTTATTAAATTTAGTAACCAACTCTTGTCTTTTTTTAGAAGATACTGAACCATCTATAACATAACTAGTAATATTTCTTTCATCTAATTCTTTCTTAACTAATTCTAAAGCTGTTTTATAACTAGTAAAAATAAGTATTTTATGTTCATCTAAAGTTAAATGTTCAACGCATTTAATTACTTCTTCCATTTTACTACTTCCACCATTATATTTTAAATCAATAATACGTGGATCAATACATATTTGTCTTAATTTAGTAATTAAACTAAGTATTTTAAATCTAGCTTTTAAGAATCCTTCTTCTTTAATAATTTTATTCATTTCTTCTTTAGTATTTTTTAAATTTTCTGTATATAGAAGTTTTTGTTTATCATTAAGTTCTAGATAAATATTATTTTCTAGTTTTTCTGGTAAATCATTTAATACTTCTTTTTTCTTACGACGAAGTATAAATGGTGAAATTTGAATATTTAAATTATCAAGTTTTAATCTATTTTCATCACTCATATCATTAATATTATATTTTTCATTAAATTTACTAAGTGTATTTAAATAACCCGGCATTATAAAATCAAAAATACTCCATAATTCTGTTACTGTATTTTCAAGTGGTGTACCAGTAAGTCCTATTTTAACATTACCATTTATTTGTTTTAAAACTTTTGTTATTTCTGTTTTAGGGTTTTTAATCATTTGTGCTTCATCAATTATTACTACTTCAAAATTATTCTTTAAATATTCTTCTTTATCTTCTTTAATAAGACCATAAGTAGTAATAAAAATATTATAATTATCAATTTTTTTAAATAATGATTTTCTTACTTCTTTATTTCCAGCTACTACTAAATATTTAAGTTCTGGTCCAAATTTTTTAAATTCATTTTCCCAGTTATAAATTAATGATGTTGGACTAGTAATTAATATTTTAAAATCTTTATTTTTCTTTAATATTTCTTTTAAAAAGCAAATAACTTGAATAGATTTACCAAGTCCCATTTCATCAGCAAGTATAGCACCAAATCCACAACTATAAATATTATAAAGCCATTTAACACCTGTTTTTTGATACTCTCTTAAATTAGAATCTAATTCTAAATTAGAAGTATTAATATTTTTAAAATTAGATACAAATTCATCAAATAAATTATCAGTTTTAATTAAATCATTAGTCTTTTTTAAACTATCTAAATATAAAGCTCTATATTTAGGAAGTGTATATTCTTTAGCACTTTCAATATTATTAATATCAATATTCATCTCTTCTGTTAAAGATTTAAATTCTTCTAATTTTTTATTTTCAAGTTTTAATATATTACCATCTTTAAAACGATAATATTTTTTATTTTCATTCATTGCTTCAAATATTTTTTTAAATTCTTTAGATTTATTTTCATCAAAAGTAAATTCATATTTAAATATATTATCAGCACCTATAGAAAATCTTGAACTAATATTAAAATCTTTAACTATACTAAAATTATCTAATTTTTCAGTAGTATATACCATATACTTTTTACTTAATAATGGTAATCCTTCATCCATAAAATATTCATAATTGTCAATATCACTTAAATAAAACACTTTATCATCAATAAAGAATGAATATTTTCTTAAATCATCAACTACTTTTTCTTCATATTCATAATTACGAAGGATATTACTTGATTCATCAAAATAATCAATAATACTATCTTCATAATCAAATTTTAAATTACAAATAATATTAGTATCTATATCAAAATACATATTTACTTTAGGAATAATTAATGAAAAAGTTTTTTTAATATTATTATCTATTAAGATAGAATTATTAAAATATTTACTAAATAAAGAATAAAATTTATTAATTTGTTCTTTTTTAAATACTATTTCTTGTTTTTGATTAAATTCTAATGCATCCATAAATTTTCTAATTTCTTTTGGAATACAATATAAATTTTGATTATGAATAACATATTTTTTATCCATATCTAAATAATTATAATCATAAAAAGAATTATCTAAACTAAGTTTATACATATTATCTATTTGTTCTAGTTTAAATGGATATGGATTATCAAAAATAATACCATTAAATGAATAATCAGGATATACTTTTATTTTTTTATTTTCTAATAAACTTAAAAAATAATTCATATGTTTTTTAGGTATAAATATATCTCTAGTATTATCATCAATTATATATGAACAAAAATCAAGTATCTTAGTATCAATATCATCAAAGAAACAATAATTAGGATTATATTCAAATTCTTTACCAAATACTAAAGTACCACTTTTTGAAGCATAAATATCAAAAAATTCTAATCTACTACTTAAATTATAAAGTCTATCTATTCCCATTTTTAAAGAAACTGTAAGGCCATTTTGAGCATATAAACTTTTTATAAAATGTAATTCTATTTCCAGTTTTACTCTAGTCTTTTTAACCAATTTTTCTTCTTCATAAATATCATCTATTATCTGGGTTGATAAATTAAGATCTCTTTGTGTTTTATTATTATCACTTACTATATTTGGAAAAAATTCTGATGCATTTTTAAGTAATACTTTGGTAATATGTTTACACTTATCTTGATTACAATCACATGTCATAGAAATTATTTCACTATTTTTAAAAATAAATTGTACACTATGTGTTTTATCACTATCTATTACACTATATTTAACTATTTTATCACTACCTAAAATAGTAAGTGTTTTAAGTGATAAAACATTTTCATCTGGTAATTTTAATGCTTCTAAATAACTTTCTTTACTAGTCAAAGAAATAACTTTTTCATCAATATTATTCATAAAAACCCCCTACAACATTTTATAAACTTTAAGTATATCTCCATCTTTTTGATATAGAGCAATTATATTATTATTGTTTTTAAATAAAACTAAGTCTTTATTATAATAATCTTTAATTTGAACTCCATTTTTTATTTTAAAAGCAAGTTCATCAGATATTTCTACAGTATAAATATCTTTTAAAGCATCTTCAATAGATAATAATTTAATATTATTATTTTTTATATCATCAATTGTATTAGAACTATTTAAATTAAATATTCCTTGTTTTGTTCTTCTAAGTTCAGACATAACTCCAATTGTATTTAATTTTAAACTAATATCTTTTATTAAACTACGAATATAAGTACCTTTACTAACTGTTGTCTTTATACTAAAAATTACTTTATTATCTTTATAAATTACATCACTAATACGTTCTAACTCTTTTATTTCTACTTTTCTTTTAGGAAGAATAACTTCTTCATTATTTCTAGCATATTCATATAATTTTCGCCCATTAATTTTAACTGCTGAATAAATAGGAACTTCTTGATCATAAAATCCTATCATACTTTCTAATGTTTTGTCTATTTCATCAACACTTACATTTACTTTTTCTTCTTTTAAAATATTACCTGTAATATCAAGTGTATCAGTTTCTATACCAAGTGTAATCTCTGCAATATATTCTTTTTCTTTTGAAGTTAATAATTCTACAAGTTTAGTAGCACTACCAATACAAATAACTAAAATACCAGTTGCAATTGGATCTAAAGTACCAGTATGTCCTACTTTTTTAGTACCTACTACTTTAGATACAATATTTACAACATCACGACTAGTATAATCTTTGGGTTTGTCAACAATTAAAATACCATTCATAAAACATTCCCCTTCGTAAACATATAATATTAGTATATCATAAAATTAAAGAAAAAAAACAAAAAAACGCCTATGCGTTTATTTTTTTTACAAGTTCTTTATCTTTATAAACTTTCATATTATTCTTAAGAACAGTAATATTAAAATTATCAGAAATTATTTTTTCACCATCAATATTTGCAGTAATAGGATTTGGTGCAATTAATGTTAAGTGTTCAGTTAAAATTTTTTCTACATATGGTGATTCTTCATGTAATCCTTTTTCCATACCCATAATAGTTTTAGCCATTAATAATTTTGGCATTTTTTTGACCATATATAAATCCATTAAACCATCATTTAATAAAGCATTAGTACCAATTTTATATTTACCACCATAATATCTACCATTAGCTACTACTACTGTAGTAAAAGACCTTTCTACTATTTCATCTTTATGAAAAATTCTTAAACTACGTGGTTGATACCTAATGAAATTATAAATAACACTTGCAGTATATCTTTGAGATGTAGGAATTAATTTATTATGTATAAAACTATCATTATTAGCTACATCAGCATCTATTCCAAAACAAGCAACATTTACAAAATATTTATCATTTATTCTTACTAAATCAATACTATTTATACCATCATTAAGTGTTTCATCAATAGTTTTTTGGAAATCATTACCCGTACCAAATGGGATAACACCAAGTATATTATCAGTACCATAAATAGAATTAACCACACGATTAATCATGCCATCACCACCTACAGCCATAATAATATTAGAAGATGATTGATACTTCTTTAATATATCTTCAGTATTTATATTTTCATCATTGATTTCAATAATATAATTTATTCCTAAGCTTTCACAAACTTCTTTTATTTTTAATGAAATAGAATTTATATTCTTAGAACCAAATCTATTTAATAAAAATATATATCGCATCATATCACCTCATCACATAATAAGTATTATAAAATATATATAAATAAAGTCAAGAAAAACAAAAAAAGAACTTTAAAAGTTCTTTAATTTCTAATGGTGACCCGTACGGGATTTGAACCCATGAATGCATGCGTGAAAGGCATGTGTGTTCAACCACTTCACCAACGGGCCAAACTATATGGTGGGCCTGACAGGACTTGAACCTGTGACCCCACGCTTATCAAGCGTGTGCTCTAACCAACTGAGCTACAGGCCCATAAACATTTGACTATTCAAGTATAACCTATTTTATTCTTTTTGACAATAGTTTTTTTTTATTTTTTTAATTTTATTTAAAAAAAGGCCTATAAAAAGCCTTTTTTTATAATTTTATTATATATTGTTTTCCCTTTTCTTTCATTTGAACATACTCAACACCACATGCATCAAATATTTTTTTAGCAACTATATTTCCATCTGTTCCATTATATTTATCAGAATAATATACTACTT
>JAEEGL012562389.1_pt1 | contig 14145 bp, 15 predicted proteins | sample 9134231 | NCBI WGS metagenome assembly JAEEGL01 (sample SAMN16246548, study PRJNA631951) | gut metagenome | biome: gut microbiome; feature: rumen; material: fiber-attached | host: Bos | place: Iran: Karaj | collected 2018-10 | reverse complement strand
TTCAGGTATCAAATAATAAAATGGTAAAAGGAAATAGCATATCAATATATACTTAAAATACCACATATATCCAAACCCACTAATTCCACTATTTTTAAGCAAGAACAGTTTTAATAAATCAATAATTTCTGTTCCACTCGCGTAATATAGTGGAATACAAATTAGTATGTGTAAGAATAAAGGTAACAAGATTTTTAAAAACACTTTATAATAAAATTTAAGACTAAATTGTAGGAACTCTTTTGTCGAATTAAACGAGTATTGTTTCTTGCCATACAAAAAACCACTAATTATTAAGAAAACATTAACTCCAGCATTTAGCCACCATGCAGCTTGACTACCGTAAAACTGAAAAACATGGCAACTAAGTATCATTAAAGTAGCAATTAATCGAGACAAACTAATTCCATATATTTTATTTATCATCTATTTCAGCCTTCTTTTTTATTCCATATATAAAAAATTGCAATTTTTTATTAAATAAATAAACAATAGGCACGCAAAACAAAAGCATAATTAGTAACGCAATAACACTATATAGCAAATTATTCTTTTCTAAAAAAAGTGAAACAATGTATTGCGATAAATTATTAATTTTAAAAGTCATATGCGTTATAAGAAACAGTAAAGAATATTTTCCAAAAAATGTAATAATTCCTTTTGTTTTATCCTTTAAGCCAAATAACAACGCCAAAAAGCCTAAGGACCCTGATATCCCGCCAATTAGTAGTGTCCACGGAGATTTTCCAAATTCTAGCATTGAAAAATTTCTCGTTCCAGAAATTATAGAAAGTAAAAATGTAATTACTAAAAGCAATACACCATATATAGTTCTTTCATATTTTGACAATCTCTCTAACAATCTATACTTGCCAATCTCAAATCCAACCGATATATATAAAACACATGCAAAAGATCTTGCTATAGAAGCTAATGGATAATAAATCAAATTGTATATCATATTTGGCAAGTTCATTTGTAGTGATTTTAAAACATAGCTGCAAAATACACTTAAAAAAACAAGAAAAAGAATAGTAAGGAACTTCATAACGTTGCTCATTCTATCATTAATAAACAAAAAAATAGTTGAAGACATAAAGTAAGCTGGTAAATACCATAAAGCAAAAATTCCAAATAGAGTTACAGTTTTATATAAATCAACCATGAATATATTGGCAACATTTTTTCCTTGGACCCAAAATACAATTATATCCATCAAAATAGCAAAGACACTAAAAAAAATAAATGGTATCATTACCTTTTTTGCAATATCTTTTATAGAACATAAATGTTTCTCTCTTTTAAAATAAAGGTACCCCGTTATAACCAAAAAAACTTGGACATAAAATAAGGATAAAAACTGTTTAATAGGAGAATTAATAGTTTGAACGTGTCCCCACATAACCATAATAATTGCAATTCCCTTTGCAATATCTATCCATTCTTCACGTTCCTTAATAATATCACCCCCGTGAAATAACCATGTAAAAAAATCAACTAATTAAAACTACATCATTATTTTTGAATCTGACAAAATAAACTCTGCACACTCTTTAGCCGAATTTTTATTATCGACTACATTTATTCTTTCTATAAATTTATTTAGTTCTCTTTTATAACTATCATTAGAAAATGAAACTATATTTGAAGTCAGCCCTTCAAATGTGGTTGAAGACGGAAAAGGTAATTCCTTAATAGGTATATAAACGCCACGTTCAACATTAACATAATTATAATAATCTGGAAAATAAATAAATGTCGGCTTTTTAGTAGTAGCAAAATCAAACATAATTCCACTAACGTCCGATATCAAAATATCAGTACATAGAAGATAATCTAATGTTTCATCGCTTAGGTTTCCATTAATAACTTTATCACCATATTTTTCTTTTATACCATTCCAATCAACAGCTTCTGAAACATGATAATGAAATCTACAAACAAAAACAAATTCTCCACCAAATTTCTTACTTAACGTTTGTAATAATTTTTCAATATCAATGGAATCTAGTTGATTAATCCCACTTCTTTCGATATTTTTTGTCATTATAAAATCATCCGTTCTAAAGGTAGGTGCAAACAAAACAATTTTCTTATCTAAAGGCAACCCTATAGAATTCTTTTTATTTCTTATCATACAAGGATCAATATCAAACAATACACTATTACGTGGCGTACCAATTAGTTTCATTTGTATCTTATTAAAAGTTAAATGCTTTAAAATATCTAGTGAATATTGATTTCCTATCAACATAGTAGTATCTGGACAACTAAAATCAATAATTTTAGAATTTAATTGGTCAACTTGCATTTTCTTAAGACATGTTGCATGCCATGTAGTATAAACATGTTGGTTTCTTTTGTGTTTTAAAAATGTATTCATTTTAAAAATTAGAAAATCTTTTATTTTCTTACTTTCCAAATATGTTTCTTTATTTCCATAAACATTATCGACAATTAGTCTTGCAGAACTATATGCTTTTTTTGCTTCTTCAGAGTCATATATTAATGTTTTAACATTTTTAGGTACATTGTTAACATACTCTTCTTTTACTAACCATATGTAATCCAGATCAGGTGACAATTTTACCATTTCTTCATATACTAGCTTAGGATTATCGCTATAATGTCCATTATAGCTCATATAAACTATACGATCCCTTTTTATAGGACTAAGCTTATACTTAAATCCATTTAATAATTTCTTTAATTTCATAAAAACATCCTCTTCCATTTTTATACAGAAATCAAATTAACAAAAACAAATTATTCACTTCTTTTTAATGCCTTCTTGACTATCAAAATTGTTTTAGACATCAAATATTTAAACTCGTCCGAATTATGAAACAAAACAAAGAATATAACACTTGGAATCAAAATGCATATTATTCCATTTATAAGAAGTTTTATATACAAATTATCTAATTGATTAAGATTAATTATAGGAATAATAAACAATATTATAGCTATAATAATCAACAATCTCCAAAATTGCTCTACAAAATATTCTCGAACTTTAACATTAAAAATCTTTTTATAAAGAATATAGGGTTCATACCAAAGGTCACTCAAACATCTAGCGATACTGGTTGCTAATAATATTCCAAAAATACCAAACATTTTTCCTAAAACAATTGAAAAAACTATATTTAAAACGGCACTAATGATCATTGAATACTTTCCATATTTAAAAAGTCCGGTCGTCTCTCTAAAGATAGCAATTGCTCTTTTTAGCATATTAATATAAAAATATACTATCGTAACAATTAAAACATCTTGTGAAAGTAAAAGTGTCGTACTACCAGTAACTGCTTTAACTATGTCATGTCCACAAAAAAATACACCAATTGCAAAAATAGAATAAGAAATATATGCCATAAAATCGACAATTTTAAACATTTTATACTTTTCTTCTGAATTAGCATTAGCATTAAAATTACCTATACTAGCTAAAATTGCAACAAACAAAACACTTATACAAGCATTAGCTTTATTGTATAACATTAAATAGTTAGAATATATTCCAACCATAACTGTACTTACTAGAATAGATATTAATATATTATCTGTATTATTAAGAATAACGCCTCCAATTTTATAAGCAAACATCGATTTAATATTTTTCCAAATTGATTTTTTTTCTTCTTCAGGAAGCTCTTTTGTTTTATCATTAATAAATGGATACCACTTCCCTGCATACCAACTTCTTACGAAGTTATTGAAAAGTGTAACTGCAATTCCAATTATTAGATATAGCATATACTTTTTAAATATTAATAGTGCTGCTATTTGAAATACACACGTTAAAAGCTGTAAAGCTATTCCAAGCAAATTTAATTTATATCCGGATTGATCCGCATTTACTATAGTTATTTTATAAACAAATAAATAAGATAATATAACACTTAATAATTCTAAAATATAATAATGATATAAATGCGGAACATCTATATCAAGATTTACTATATACTGCAAAAATGGAAGTATACAAACACCAGCTATAAATACGAAAATAGCAATTCTATTATAAATAACTCTATAATAATTATTAAGTTGAGTTAGCTTTTCTGTATTATTATTTGCAATTTCTTTATACATACTATAAGACATCGCTGTCCCAACGCCCATTTCAGCCAATGATAAAACTGCTAGTATATTATTGAAAAGACCCGCTATACCTAAAAATTCTATTCCTAACGTACTAATGAATACTCTTCTCAACACGAAGGCAGTTAATATACTAATAACTTGTAAAATAGAATTCGTTATAAAATTAAAAGAAGAGTTTTTCATCCTTGAATTCTTGTTCAATGCTAAGTATCCTTTCTATTTCCTGATTTAAGCTTCTTAATCAAATTTTGAGCAACCGCCTTTATTCCATATCTCCTTATATTTAAAAACAGTTTTCTGTGCGAATACCATTTGTTGTATTTAATTTCGCCAATTTCAGTTCCAAATTTTTTAATATATGACAATTCTTTATCCCTTAAATATGCTTCAATTGGACTAAGCCACGATCCATTAAAATGATGAATTGCTTTAGTATTTTCCGTATACTTAATTTCGCCTGTTTTCCAGTATTTAGGACAAAAATAGTCTTTAGGATAAATACAAAAAACGTTAGGAACATTAATGAAATTTCCGTCATATACAACATTATATTTTTCCTTTGTAATCTTACTTATAGTAATAACATTAGAAGTAAAATCAATGTTTCCATTTTCATCTATTAAATGTCTATCATTATAATCATCAAGCAATACCTTAATCCATTCATTGCCTTTTTCAGCTCCCATAATCGCAGTAGGTATACTCGTGTCGCTCTCATAGCCGGCTAAATGCGTTATTTGCTAAAAATTCATCAATATTTCCTAATAATTCACAATCTGTATCTAAATATACTCCACCTTCATTATAAAGTGCATAAAGTCTAACATAATCTGATACAAATGCCCATTTTTTATTATCATACGCCTCTTTAACATATTGATTAGAATTTATATCAAAGTTATCTTCATTCCATTCTTTTATCTCATAATCAGGACAATACTTTTTCCAACTCTTCATACATCCTTCAATTAATTCATTCTTTTTACCTTTGCCAAACCAGATATAATGGATTACTTTTGGTATCAAAATAGTTCCCTCCTAAAAGACTTTTACTTTGTTTTTAACATCAGGGTAAGAGTATTAATCATTTTCTTCTTAGAAAGCAAATAAAATAACTTTTCCTTACCATTTAATAATCTAAAAGATATAGATTGTATTAATTCTTGATAAGAAGGATTATTGCACATGTAATTAACGTATTTTTTCAATTCGTTATCTTTTCGATTTTCCATCAAGAATCTTCCGCACTTAACAAAAACACAAGCATTAAATGCTTCAATTAATTCATTATTGTTATTTCCAAATCTTTCCAATGAACCATATATTTTTTCTCTTAACAATAGCAAATCATCTATATTTTTAAACATTCTTTCTTTACTTTTTGTTAATGAGCCTAAATTCTGAAAATAATAATAGTAATGTTTAGGAATAAACAATACATTTCTACAAACACAAAACAAACTAACAGCAATAAGCAAATCCTCACCTAATTGAATTGCTTCCTCAAAGGGGTACACCAAATCTATTATTGTTTTTTTCATAAGCATACAGCAAATATTTGCATGCATTTTAATTCTATACAATAGCTCAAATAACTCATTTCTATTACTAGAGCAATCAATAAGAGAAATAGTATTATATGGTGGTTCGCTTTTAAATAATTCTTTAGTTCCATCATGTTTAATAAATTCCGTACGTATAATATCATAATCTCTATTATGTGACATCATATTATTGTACATATTTATATCTATCCAATCATCACTATCAACAAAAGTAATATAATCTCCTGTAGCATTTTCCACTCCAGTATTTCTAGCCGAAGGTAACCCACCATTTTCCTTGTGAACAACTTTTATTCTTCTATCTTTATTGGCATATTCATCACATATCTTAGAACAATTGTCAGGAGAGCCATCATCAACAAGGATTATTTCCAAATTTTTATAGGTTTGGTTAATAATACTATCTACACATCTATTTAAATATTTTTCCACATTATATACAGGAACTATTACAGATATTTTTTGACTCATGCTTTTTCTCCAAAAATTATTGTTCTTCAATAATCTTTTCCCATTCTTTTATAATATTTTCCATCTTCAATTTTTCTTTATCCTTTGAAGTGTTATCTGACATATTCTGCCTAACTTCAGGATGCTCAATTAAAAAATTAATCTTTTCTGCCATTTTATCTATATCAAAACACTCAACTATATATCCATTAACCCCATCCTCAATCAATTCGTCAGGCCCACACGGACAATTAAAACTAACGATTGGAAGTTTAGCAGAATGCGCTTCCATATTTACCATTGGATAGCCTTCATACCTAGATGTCATGACATACATCGCATAGTCTTTGTATAAATCATATAAATTATTGCTAACACCTTTTAAAATGACATTCTTTTCTAAATTCTTTTCTTTTATTAACTGTTCGATTTCAGGTCTTAAGTTACCGTCACCATATATATCCCATTGCCAATCAGGATGTTCTTTAAAGACCTTTTCTGCTACTTCAACCAAAAAGTCGAAACCTTTTTGTTTCATAAATCTTCCAGCCGTTATAATCTTTTTAGAATCAATGTCATATTTATCTGACACAGCTTTACTTTCATCTGCGTTATATATTTGCACAATTCTATCTGCATCTGTCTTAAACATTTTAATGTTATTTTCTCTATCTTTTTTAGTCAAAACAACAATTTTATCTGCTTTCTTAGCAGCTATTCTTCTTCCAATGTCTCCAACAGAAAATGGCTTATTTACAAAAGACGTATAATGTTCCCAAGCTATGAATTTTGCCCTTTTCCTTAAAGAAATACAAAATGGAACATACCTCATTCCAACGCAGATAACCACATCTGTTTTGTAATCCTCTAGCCTCTTCTTAATGCTCATTGCTAAAAAAGGTAAATATCGTATTAGCGGCTCTGTATTTCCATAGTTATAGTCAATTACTTTAATGTTATCACTAATATGATAAAATGGTTTCTCATACGTTTTATGAACAGAAATCATCTCTACTTCATAAGTTTTAGACAATTCATTAGCAAGCATTGTCATTACTCTTTCTGTTCCACCATCTTTATACGCATCATAAGTAAAAAAGGTGACTTTTTTCATTAGCTCCCCCTATTTCTCAAAACTGCTCTTATCTGGAAACTTCTTATCAAATAGTGCATTAATAGCTTCTTTCGTTGTATCAAAATCATCCATATCTCCATCATTAATACACAAGTGAATCGTCTTATTTCCAAACAATGCCTTTTTAACTGCTTTTATCCTTTTATCAAGACTCATTATACTTAAATAAACAACTTTTGATGTTTTAGATTTATTTGAAGGATAAAAATTATCACTAGCAATTTGCCAATCCTTCATAAGCCATTGATTAACATCATGCCAATCTCTAAATTTATGAGAGCAAGTTGTATCTAGTTTTTCATACTCTTTTTCCCATACTTCTTCAAAAGTGCTCTTTAAAAATGCGTCGCAAACATGTAGTGGCTGGAATCCTGGATATCTATTACATCTTGAAAAGACTAAATTTTGCATGTTTGTCATTAATCCATATTTTAGATTAAACCATTTAGTCTTGTTTTCTCTCATATACTTTTTCATATCAAAATGGCTATTTATTATTCTTACATTGTTTATTTGTATATCATAAATACTTTCTGAATCATTTGGACAATGTACATTTAAAAGTGCTGTATCACATGGTTTACCATTTTTAAAGAAATCTTCTTTTTTTGCTTTGCCAACTAAAAACATATCATCATTAAAATATACAAATCTTTCTGATAATCCTTTAATTCTATGCATATTTAATTCTATTGGATGCGAACTAAACGTAGGTAGATACTTTTCTGGAATGTAGTCTTTGTGATTAACAACAACTAATTTAGGATTATCTATATTTAGCCATTCTGGTAAGTGACCACAAGTTATGAAATAAACTTTATTAACCCAAGGAGCATATTTTTCAACTGCTCTAAACCAATACTTAAGATTTTCCCAGTCTCTATATCTAACTGGGTTAAATTCTTCTTCTTTTTTATTGCTATACTTGGCTCTTTCTTTTTGCCACTCTATATCATTGCCATTTACCCAAGGTATAACAAAATCTATTGGCTCATCATCATATTCTTTCAATTTATTCTCTCCTTATATGATAATTTAAATCTTCTCTCCATATATTTTTTTCATTTCGTCTAAAGCCCTAGATAGCTTATATTTTTTACTATTTTCTAAAGCATTCTTTCCCATACGTTCGCGCATAGACTGACTATTACAAAGCTTTAAAAGTTTATTTGTAAATTTGCTTAAGCATTTCTTTTTGTCTTTTAAATCTATCAAAAATCCCGTTTTGTTTTCTTCAACTATCTCATTGTTACCACGGCAATTTGTTACAACACATGGCAATTCAGACATTTGTGCTTCAATTAAGTTGAACGGCAAGCCCTCTCTATAAGAGCACGAAATAGCTATATCACATATTTTAAGAATTTCTGGAATGTCCTTTCTATATCCCGTAAGTAATATATATTTTTCAAGTCCTAAAGATTTGATTCGTTTCTCGTAGTGCTCTTTATATACACCTGTTCCAACAAGTAAAACTTTTATATTTTGTAGCGACTGTGTGGTATCGTCTTTTTGGCGACCAATGGTCGCCGCTACATCTTCGTGAACAATCGAATCAATTACATCTATTATTAAATCTTGATTTTTATTTGCATTAAGCTCACCAACACAAGATATTACTACGTCGTCATCATTTATTCTAAATTTATCATTTATATTAGATAATTCTTTCTTAAATTTGATTTTATCTTTATCTGACATTATAAAATTGAATTTTCCAGCATCTACTCCTACACCATCAATTTTATATATTTTCTTTGCTTTAAACTTCTTTGCTATCACAGTATTATAGTCTTCTTGGTTTATGAGTATTAGTTTATCTGTATATTTAGAAAGCCATTTCTCAATAGGATAATACAAAAGCCAATTTATAAGTGGTGCCCCTTTAAAGAAATGAAGACCATGCGCTGTATATAAAACTTGCATTTTGGTTGGTGACCATTCTGCATCTGATTGAATTTTCTGACGACGAAGTTTGCGTACTGCAAGTCTTGTAACTACGCCTCCCATAGGTGTATGGCATGTAACTATATCAAACTTTTCGTCTTCCACAAGCTTAGTCATTTGCTTAATTGCTTTTATATTATTCAATTTGAAAGGTGAACGTTCCATTGTTATTTTGTGCTTTTTGTCACAATAATCAAATTGTTCTCCTTCGTCATCTGATGTCGCAACATGAACTTCATACCCCTGATCTTTAAAATATTTCATATATGGTATATGAAAATGGCGAATATGAGAGTCGACGTGCGCTACAAATAATACTTTTTTCAAAATAGCTCCTTTATGACGATATTATTCGTCTATAAAAATATAATTAAATGCGCAAAAAAGGGCAAAAACCCAACGTTTTTTGCCCTTATATTTTATCAAAAATACATATAAATAGTCAATGAAATTACTATGAAAATAATCTTGCCGAAGTTGATTTCACAGCAGAAATTATGTCTTCTTCATTTGCAACTAATAATCGTTTTTCTTCCATAAGAACATTGCCATCAACAATCGTTGTTTCAACGTCTTTACCTGTTGTTTGATAGCACAAAGTTGTGTAAACGTTATGTAAAGGCAAAGCTTCTAATTTATTTATGTTTACTATAATTATATCTGCTTTTTTACCCTTTTCTATCGTGCCAATTTTGTCTGCTAGGCCTAATGATTTTGCTCCCTTTATTGTTGCTAATTCTAAACACTTTTTAGCACTTATAGCATTAACATCTTTATATAACAATTTTTGTGAAAACGCACATTGTTTTATTTCTTCGAACATGTCTAAATTGTTTGAGCATTCTTGACCATCTGTACCAAGTGCTACGTTTATTCCACCTTCTAATAAAAACTTAACATCAGCAACTCCGCTTCCAAGCATACTATTTGCTCTTGGTGTACTTACAATTGATACATCATGAAATTGAAGCTCTGCTAAATCCAATTCATCTGCCCAAACGCCATGCGAAAGCACTGTTTTAACATCAAAAAGATTATTTGACTTTAAATACTCTGTAACAGTTTTATTATATTTTTCTTTTATGTTTTGAATTTCTTTTTTATGTTCTAAGTAGTGAATATGTACTGGAACATTAAGTTTTTTAGACAACCCTACTGTATTTCGAATTGTTTCTGGTGAACAGTTTTGTGCATTGTCTAAACTTAACACAACATTTATACGACCATTTTCTGAGCCATTCCAATTTTTAAATAATCTTTCCGCTTCGTTTATATTATCTGATGCCTTATCCATATCACCAGAAATACATCTTGAAATAACACCTCTTAGCCCCAACTCTTGCACTGCTTTTGCAACTTCATCTTCAAAAGAAAATGAATCACAAAATGTTGTTGTACCTGACTTAATCATTTCTAAAAGTGATAGTTTTGCTGATGCATACACATCTTCTTTACTAAGATTTTTTTCAATTTCATAAATATTTTGTTTTTCATCACCATGTGCTTCAGAAAACATACCACGAAATAGCGACATACCAATATGTGTATGCGCATTTACAAATCCTGGCATAACAATCTTTCCTGTGGCATCTATAACTTTATCTGCTTGTATAGAACTAATGTCTTGCGCTATATCTGCTATAGTGTCATTTTTTATTAATATGTCTCCTTGTAGTACCTTACCTGTCATAGTGACAATAGTGCCACCCTTAATAAGAATCGTAGACATGGTTTCTCCTTCGTAAAAATTTTATTATGTTTTGGCGACCAATGGTCGCCGCTACAGATTTTTCTTATTATTCTTTGGCGACCAATGGTCGCCGCTACAGATTTTTCTTATTATTCTTTGGCGACCAATGGTCGCCGCTACGGATTATCCGATTATATCCTTTACGCCTTCGCTAATTGTTTTATAAATTTCAGATAACATTTCATCAAATTGAACTTCTTTATCAAAAAAGTCTTTTACTTTCGAATTACTAACTAGTATTTGATACAAAGACTGAAGTTTTTCCATCTTCTCGCTATCTGCTTCTTGACCTTGCATAAGAAGACTTTGCACTTCTGTTTGTTTGGCTCTAAAGTCATCAATCATATCTTTACTTCCTTCATCTTTGTATAGCTCTTCTTTTAGTGCTAAATATGATTTTACTTGCTCACTTTGCTTAATTGCCTCTACTAATTCTTTTACTTTAACATATGGATCCATAATACTTCTTCCTTTCAATCCAATTTTTGTTAATAACTAATTTATTTGAACATCTAATCTCGTTCACGTGGTCCACGACTATTTTTACCTTTCGGCTTTTTTATATTGTCGTTATTATTTATACCATTATCCTTTTCTATATTGTCATTATTATTTATACGTTCTTTATAAGCTTCAATCGCAGCACCAATATCAGCCGCTCTTATCTTTATATTATCCTCTTTATACACTCGTAATTCCAACTCATTTGCACCAATCTGTTGTGTTGAGTTATGACGAAGTTTCTTATTCACTATTTCTTTTGAATTTTTTTCTTTAATACCCTGACCTATTAACTCGTTCGAAAACGTATGATGATTCTGTTGCACTATTTCTTTTGGATTTTTTTCTTTGATTCCCTGACCTATAAACTCGTTCAAAAACATTTCATAATATTCACGAGGAATCGTCGTTCCCAATTGTTTATTATTAAATTTATTTTTAATTTTGTATAATATTCTAAATAGTATATCTATAGGTTTATTACTATATGGTACAATCGCCGTATTATTTTGTCCCAACTTACATACCTCCCTCTCTTATTTTCTTTTCAAATAAGAGAAGTTCACTCTTCTCCATTGATGTTTGTACTGTTAAATCATTTTTGTCAATGTAGCCAACATATTGTCCACCATGGTCAGTCTCGTCGGACTTTTGAATATCCAACGCACTATATACTGTCATTAGCGATTCGTTTAGCCTTTTTTCTGACAAGAAATTATTAGCAAATACATCTATGTATTCTATATCATTATCTAAAAGACGCGATAAATCTATGCCATTACTATATATATTATCTTCCCTAAAAAGTTCTCTAGGATTTACATATCTTACTATTGAATACTTATGAAAATCCGTTTGAGATAAGTCTTTAGAATAGTTTTCTGCAATTAAAAATTGTGTTCCATCTGTCCTAGTAATAAGTAAATAATCGTATGGAAGTATAAAATCATCATCAACATCTAATCCATCTTCTATTAATGCATTAATATATGAATCTGGCACTAGCCCTGAACTTGCACGAACATACCTTATGTTGGTGCCTTCTTTGATTCGATTCGTGTATTTATAATATGGATTAGCATCACTAACTTGATCGTTATATAGTACGTCTTGATTTATAGGAATAAAAATAGACTCACTATACTTCGCCAATTCTTCTTTTGATTTATTATTTAAAAATAGTGCAATATACGGATTTCTAACTAATTCAACTGTTGCATGTCTAATATTAACACTCTCGTTTTTTTCTTTAGTCATAAAACGCTTTCCTCCAATAAAAGTGTATAAAATCCCTATATAAATTTTACACTATTTTGCTATAAAAAATGCTTTTGTAATGATTATTTAATATTAAACATCTTCTTCGTCAAACTCTACAGTAAGATACCAACCAACATCTTGACTTTGCTCAATTTTGACGATTTTTCCTTTATTGGTTTTTAGTCTCTTGGTAAGAGGAATATTTGCCGACATTGCTATAGCAGGTTCTATAATATAATACCAACTCGTAGGAAGTGGAAACTCTACTACTTCAACGACTTCCCCTTCTTTTACTAAATCTGGTCTTTCCATTTTAAAAATTAAATCTCTCATGTTAATTGCCTCCGAAAATATGTTATCACTTAATGATTTTTAAAGCAATTACTGTAAATTAAAGATTTCTCATTGTTTTCTGGTTTACATATTATTGCTGTTGACATTTACCGTTATCCATGATATAAGGTTGTTGTTCCTATATGAGATTTTCAGCAAAGATAGAAAGGAATGATCACATGTACTACATCCAGAAACGTGGCGGTCCCCGCCGGTACATCAAGTATGGCACTGTGCCTCAGCTCAAAGATGCGATCGTTACCGAAATAGAATCTTTAACCCGTTCCAATGGACTTATTGCTCTCGATGGCACTCCTACTGAAGACGACGGTCTCTTTGCCAGTAGGCAGAGAGCAATGGAGCATGTCTTTGGCTGTTTGGATGCCTATATCAAGAGCAGCAGCGAAGTAGTAAGCATGGGCAAGCTTTTCTCCGACAACGAGAAGGCCCTCAAGAAACACAAGATCGCCAAAGATGCTCTTTACATCTCTTTCCTTCATGAGCTTGGTGGCTATGATGCTCTCTACAACACTCTCAAAGAGAAGGTTAAGAAGTACAAAGAAGACTTGAGTAAGTGCGACAATTTGGGAGCATACGGGATGGTTCTGCAGGAGAGTGATATCGTCGAAACCATCGATATGCTTTACGACATTCTCATTCGTGCCAAAGCCATCTCTTCCCAGATTATCCAGGAATCCAACATCATCGTGGCTCTCAACATTTTCCTGAAGTTTATCGAAGTCGGCACCGACATCTACAATGACCCCGAGCTTTTTAAGCGTGAAGATGAAAATATCATCAATCTGATGAGTACGGAGATTTCTACTCGTCACAAGCCGCTCAAGAAGCTCGCACACAATCTGAACCCTGCAACCATGGAGCCCTGATAATGGACACAGCAGATGCAAATGCATCTGCTGTGTCTCGTTAAGGTGAAATACTATATTGCATATACTTTTTCGTTATGGTATAAAAAAGGTGTTGCAATATTGTTTAAGAAAGGAGCAAAGATTCATGATTATCAAAGTACTAGCTTCCACCCACATTGGCTATTTTCTACCTAAAGAAAAAGCCGTCGACTTTTCAGGAAAATC
>JAEEGL012185233.1_pt1 | contig 14145 bp, 10 predicted proteins | sample 9134231 | NCBI WGS metagenome assembly JAEEGL01 (sample SAMN16246548, study PRJNA631951) | gut metagenome | biome: gut microbiome; feature: rumen; material: fiber-attached | host: Bos | place: Iran: Karaj | collected 2018-10 | reverse complement strand
GCCGTGCCGGTGATGTTAACAACGCACTGGACGGTGAGGGCCCGTTCTCACCCGAGCGCGCCGGCAGCCTGCCTGCTAAAGAGCTGGTAAACCTGTGCTTCAGCGGCGAATATACCAAGGATGAAATCCTCAAGATGATCTCTGGTAAAGGTGGCGTATTCTCACACCTGGGCACGACCGACATGATTGAGGCCGAGAAGATGATGAACAACGGCGACGAGAAGGCTAAGCTCGTCATCAACGCCATGATTTATCACATTGCCAAGGCTATCGCCGAGAAGGGCGCTGTGCTGTGCGGCAAGATCGACGCCATCCTCATCACGGGCGGTATCGCTTACTGGAAATACATGGTTGATGAGCTCAAGAAGCGCGTTGACTGGATGGCTCCCGTACACGTATATCCCGGCGAGGATGAGATGTCGGCACTGGCAGCCAATGCCGAGGCCGTCCTGCGTGGCGAAATCGAAGTGAAGAAGTATTAATCAAATAAAGGCTGAACATATTGAGCGGGCTACCCATCAGGGCGGCCCGCTCAATCATATGTATAGGTTATTGCGTGTCAGATGATGTTGAGTTGCTGCAGGTAGGCGATGGTGCCGGAGACTAGGCCGTAGAGCGACAAGACTAGGATGATGGAACCGATGATGCGGTTGATGAGCCACATGGATCGGATGTTGAAGTGGGTGCGCACCTTATCGACAAAGAAGGTGATGACGGCCCACCATGCCAGCGCGCCGGCCACAATGGCCAGATAACCGATGATGATGTGGTAGAACTTGTACTCCGGCAAGGGGAAACTGAAGCGGGCAAACAGCGGGACAATCAGGAACATGATGAGCGGATTGCTCAATGTGAACAGGAAACCGGTCACTGCGTCACGCAGGTTGTCGTCGCGCTGGTCGATATTCTCCTTGATTTGGCTCACAGGGTTGTGGAAAATCATATACACGGCATAGACGATCAGGATGGCACTGCCGATGATTTGCAGCACATTGACATGATCGGCGATAAAGTCGGTCACCAGCGAGATGCCCAGCCCCACGAGCAGGCAATAAAACAGGTCACTGGCTGCAGCACCCACCCCGGTGAAAAGCCCTGAAATGCGGCCCTTGTTAAGGGTGCGCTGAATGCACAGGATTCCGATGGGACCCATGGGAGCCGACAGGATTATGCCTATCGACATGCAACCGATCAATATGGATATTATCGTACCCAAATAGGAGGTTCTTCAGTTTACAAACTGCAAAGTTAGTATAAAAAAATGAGTTTTTCGTTATTGGTGGCCAGTTTCTTTGCCTCCGGTCACTCTGGATGATAGCTGCCGATGATGGTTACTACGGGACGGCGTGACAATTCTCCGGGATTGGTGCCTGGCTCGCCTTCGGGAACTGCCAGGCCTCGACTGCTGTAAAAGTCTATCCAGTAGTCGGTTATCTGCCCGCTGTTGTCGTGGAATGACATCGGCACTGTTTCAAAGACCCTGCTACCGTCCTCAAAGACATAGCTCATCTGCACCAGCTCGCTGCAATACACGGCACTGTCGCCAGGCAGGTACAGGTCATCATAGGGCTTGCCCACCATGCGCAGGCATCCTCGGATGGAGTTGTGCACATCAAATGCCTGGTTCACTCTGCCGACAATCACTTGGGGATTGTTGCACATGAAGGTGTCGATGGGCGTGAGGCACACCGCTGGCTTGACTGCCTCGATGACAAAGAGCGGCCCCTGCGCTCCACCGATGCGGTGCACGACAGCGACATGGTCGATGGGCAGATGCGCTACCCCACTCGTCACATCGGTGATGGCATTGGGCTCTTGAGTGCAAGAGAACAGCAAGTCACCCTCCTGCAGCTGTTGTGCCGAGGTGGCCACAGTGGCAAGCATTGCCATCAACACGAAATGAAAACGGATGATTCTAATACCAAGTGACGCCATTGTTGAAACTGGAATGTTTGTCATACTTCACATCCTGCAGGATCGACGACTTGACGGCAATGTGGAAGTTATAACTCTTGTAGGGACCCACGGGAACAAAGCTGGCGCTCATCACAAAGCAGTGCATCTGGCGCGAGATGCTGCAGTTCATGTAGGCTATCTTGTGGGTGTCGAAGTTGTAGCTGGCCGATGCCGTCAGGGACCAGTTCTTGGTGGGGCGGATGCTGGCATTCATGCTCAGGTTCTGCGTCCAGCGGCCATTGTATTCAAGTTTCTTGTAATTGAAAGTGCCGTAGCCGTAGGACAAGGAGTAGTTGACCGTCAGGCTCCAGGGACAGTCCCACTTGGCGTAGCCGTCGATGAGTTCCAGGTCGGTGGTCTGTCCACCTCGGCCCTGGTCTTCCTCTTCGGCGTCGTTTTCTCCCCTGTTCTGATTGTTTTGGGGCGGGGTATTCTCGTCCTTGCTCTTGTCTTTATCCTTCTTGCGCTTGAAAGTGTCGTTGTTGAAGGTGTAGGAGAACGAGGTGCCCGTGCTGGACAAGCGTCCCCAGCCTCCGCCATTGAACAGTCGCAGCTTGTTGATTCTCACTGGCGAGCCGTTCTCGTTGAGGGCATATTTGTAAACATCCCAAGTGGCACTCAGGTTGAGTTTAAAGCCCCGGGTGATCCTGAGCATGATGCTGGTGTTCAGGTTGCTCCACTTCAGCGAGTCGGCAGCGAGGTTGCAGGACTGGCTCAGGGTGAGGTTTTCGATGAGGGAAATCTTCTTGAAGCCGGTGCTGTCATTGTCGCTCTTGACCTTAGCTTCCAGATTGTTGGCGATGTTGAACGTGATGGTTCCCGACTTGCCGTTGGGTGCATTGCCATAGAGTCCATGCTGGAAATAGCTGTACTTAGTTACCTCATGCACGCCCCGGCTGTTCACGCGGTCATAGCGGCCATAGTATCCCCAGAAGGGATCGGCAAAGTCGGGTGTCGCCGAGAACGAGATGTTGGGAGTCATCACGTGCCTGATCATTTGGATCTTGTCGCTGATTTTTCCCAGGAACTTCATGGGCTTGAAGAAGCCATACACCTTGGTGCTGAGCGAGACGTTGAAACTGAAGTCAAAGATGTTGTAGAAACCGTAGGTGGTGTCCCTGACCACGGCACTGGCATTGGGATCCCATTGCTGACGTATCTTGCTGGTGTACATACGGTCGTTTAATGTGATCGATGGCGTGAGATTAAAATACTTCAGCATGTTGAATGTGGCCTGGATGGGTACCGAGTGCGACATGCCGTTGCGCCAGTCCTTGACAAGGCTCTTGTGAAGGAATTCGTCCTGCTTGGCAGTCAACGAGTTCTGGAATCGTCCCGAGTAACTGATCTTGATTTTCTCGTACCACCGTTCATCTCCCACCACGCGTTTGCGCTTGAACGGCGCAATTTGGCTCAGAGTGATGGTGAAATTGGGGAAAGACACGGTCAGGGTCGAGTCGGCAGTGCGCTGCGACACGTTGGCTGTGGTCGAGATGGTCCACTTGGTATTGGGCACCTTGTAGGTCAGGTTGACGGTACTGCTCTTGGTGTTCTCGGTGAAGGCATTGGTATAATAGGTGTTGAGGCTGTTGCGGGCATAGCCTGTTGTCGCAAAGTTGACACTGGCCGAGAAGGTCAGGAATGGGTTGGCCTTCTGATTCTGCGAGTGGCTCCACAGCACCTGGAAGTTGCGCATCTTGTTGTAATCGGGGTCACCTTTCTGGCCTGTAATCGTGGTGAGGTAGTTCACACTGAATGATCCGGAGTACTTATAGCGCTTGGAATAGGAGGACTGGGCGGAAAGGCCCCATGAGCCGCGCGTGTAGATTTCGCCGGTAATAGCCAGGTCGGCATACTGGCCCAGTGCCAGATAGTAGCCGCCGTTGCGCAGGTAGAAGCCGCGGTTGTAGTCCTCGCCGAAGGTGGGCACCAGGATACCGCTCTGATATTTTTCACTGAAGGGGAAATATCCAAACGGCACGGCAATGGGCAGCGGCAGGTCCTCAAGCACCATGAAGGCCGGGCCCGTCACCACATTCTTTTTGGGCTTGACTTTGGCCTTGGTCAGCTGGAAATAGAAGTGAGGATGCTCATGGTCGTCACAGGTCGTGTAGCGACCGTCCTTGATGTAATAATAGTCATCCTCGGTCTTCTTGGTGATGCCGCCGGTCAGGAAGCCTTCGCCCTGCTCGGTGACGATGTCGGTGATGTAGCCGCGCTTGGTCTTGAAGTTGTACTTCATCACCCGGGATTCATACTCGCCGCTGTTGTCCTTGAAAACGGGATTGCCGATGAGTTCGCCCACGCTGTCAGGAACACCGATGGCGTGCACCTGGCTGCTGTCCATGTCCATACTGATCTGGGAGGCACTCATGTCGATGTCGCCGTAGATGATCTTGCTGCCGCCGAACATCACGGCATGGTTGCGGCCATACATGATGATGCTGTCCTTGGCATTGAACTCCACGACATGGTCGAGATCGACTTGACGCTTGACGAAGCGGCTGGTGTCGCGCGGCTCCGTCTGCACCCTATGAGGGGCGATGGTTGAATCACCCTCTTGACTGACTATTGAGTCCACCGTTTGAGTCAGATCAATCGATGACATCTGACCATAGGACAAGGCGGGCAGCAAGGTGATTGCCACCAACAAGGACAGTATGATATGCAGACTCTTTGTAGTCAACGTTCGGTTTTTTTACCAATAAACATGCAAAGATAGTGCAAATCAGCAGGACAACAAGCAACTTTGTGTTTAATTATCTTTTTTTAGCAGGTCAAGGATAATTACTGTCAACTTTTTATTAACTTTGCAGTTTGATAACTAATAAACTAATATCACATATCATGTATAACGTCAAGTCTAACCATGCCGATGAATTCATCGACGACAGCGAGATACTGGAAACCTTAGCCTACGCTGAGAAGAATAAGAGCAATCGTGCTCTGATTGAGGAGATTATCAACAAGGCTGCACTGTGCAAGGGCCTTACGCACCGCGAGGCTGCCGTGCTGCTCGACTGCGACCAGCCCGACCTGATTGAGCGATACGAGCAACTGGCCAAGGACGTGAAGCGTCGCTTCTATGGCAACCGCATCGTGATGTTTGCGCCACTGTACCTCTCCAACTATTGCATTAACGGCTGCGTATATTGTCCCTACCATGCCAAGAACAAGACGATTCCCCGCAAGAAACTCTCACAGGACGAAATCCGTGCCGAGGTCGAAGCCCTGGTCAAGATGGGTCACAAGCGCATTGCTCTCGAGGCCGGTGAACACCCCGTGATGAACCCGCTGGAATATATTCTGGAGTCAATTCACACCATCTATGACACCAAGGTGGGCAACGGTGAGATCCGCCGCCTGAACGTCAATATCGCGGCAACCGAGGTCGAGGCCTACGAGAAACTGAAGGCTGCAGGCATCGGCACCTATATCCTCTTCCAGGAGACCTATAACCGCAAGAACTACGAGGCCCTGCATCCCACGGGCCCCAAGAGCAACTACTGCTATCACACCGAGGCCATGGACCGTGCCCAGATGGGAGGCTGTGACGACGTGGGCATCGGCGTGCTCTATGGCCTGACGACCTATCGCTATGACTTCGTCGGTCTGCTGATGCATGCCGAGCACTTGGAGGCCAAGTTTGGTGTGGGACCGCACACCATCAGCGTGCCGCGCATCTGCCCCGCCGAGGACATCACCCTTGACGAGTTCCCCGATGTGCTGCCCGATGACATCTTCTGCCGCATCATCGCCGTTATCCGCTTGGCCGTTCCCTACACGGGTATGATCATCTCTACCCGCGAGAGCCAGAGTGTCCGCGCCAAGGTGCTCGACCTGGGCGTGTCACAGATTAGCGGCGGCAGCCGCACAAGTGTGGGTGGCTATACCACCGTCGAGCGTCACGACGAGACGGCACAGTTCGACGTGAGCGACACGCGTACCCTCGACGAGGTCATCAACTGGTTGTTGTCGATCGGTTATCTGCCCAGTTTCTGTACCGCATGCTACCGCTCGGGACGCACGGGCGACCGCTTTATGGAGCTCTGCAAGGCCGGTAAGATTGGCGACATCTCCACCCCCAAAGAGCTGATGACCATCAAGGAATACCTGATTGACTTTGCCAGCGAGGACACCGTTGCCAAGGGCAACAGACTCATCGAGCAAGAATTGGCCACGATCAAGAACGCACGCGTGCGCGAAATCGCCGGCCAGCACATCCAGGAAATTGCACAGGGCAAGCGCGACTTCTACTTCTAATTCATAAAACAACAGGAACAACGATAATCAACCCAAATAATACAATAATTATTGTTATTATCGTTGTTCCTGTTTATAGTTATTATTGCAAATGGCCCAAAAGAGGTTATACATCATTGCTGGTTGTAATGGAGCCGGGAAAACTACGGCCTCAAAGCGTTTCCTGCCTTCAATTCTGGAATGCCGACAGTGGGTCAATGCCGATGAAATAGCCTATGGCCTCTCTCCCCTAGATCCGCAAAGTGTCTCTTTTTTGGCGGGTAGACTCATGTTGGAACGCATTCAAGAATTGCTTAACCAGGATGTGACATTTGCCATTGAGACTACCCTATCGACACGCGCATACCGCAACCTAGTGCTGCAAGCTCAAGCCAGAGGCTATCAAGTGGAGTTGGTATTCTTCTATTTACCATCTCCTCAAATAGCCATTCGCCGTATTGCACACCGTGTTAAAAATGGCGGGCATCATGTTCCTGACGATGTCGTGATTCGCAGGTATCATCGCGGTTTGAAAAATCTAAAAGAGATTTTCTTGCCGATTGTAGATCATTGGGATATTTATCGTTATGAGGGAAATGCCTACGTTTTGCTGGCAACCGGCAAAAAAGGTGAAACATGTCATTTATTTGATAGCTCAATCATTATGGATAATTCAGCTCCTTACCTATCGGAACAGAACAAGCGGTTTATTGAGTGCTGCAATCAGGCTGTCCTCGACATGATTACCGAAGAGGCTTTGCATGACGGTGTAGTCGTGATGGAAAACCGCCAAGGGGAACCCATTTGGGTCAAAGCGCGTGAAGTACTTGAGAAGAACCCTGGCCTTAAACTTAAAGATGTGGAATACACACCCATTGAGGTGGATATTCAAGAAATCATCAATTCAAGAGCATTTCATTCATGATTGAGAAAGGTAATGCTTTTAACAGAGCACCGCAGAGTGAGCGGCTGCACATTGCGTTGTTTGGACGGCGCAATGCGGGCAAGTCGTCGCTCATCAACGCGCTCACAGGTCAGCAGATTGCCATTGTGAGCGACGTAGCAGGAACGACGACCGACCCCGTGAGCAAGTCGATGGAGATACTGCCGCTTGGGCCGTGTGTGTTGATCGACACGGCAGGCTTTGACGATTCAGGGCAAGTGGGCAACCTGCGCACCGAGCGCACCCGCGAAGTCATCAAGCAGACCGATATCGCTATCCTTGTGACTGATGGAGCTTCGCTCGACGACGAAGTCGCATGGGCCACAATGCTCAAGCAGGCCAATGTCCCCTATGTTACTGTTTTAAATAAGGTGGACATGATGACTGAGGTGCCCTCTACCCTACTCGACACGATTGCTAAACGGCTGGGCAGCGAGGTCATTGCTGTGAGTGCGCTGAAAGGCACTGGGCTTGACCTGCTGCGGCAGACGCTGGCCTCATTGGTCCCTGAAGATGAAAAGCAGTCTCTCACAGGTAACCTGGCCCATGCTGGGGACACCGTGCTGTTGGTTATGCCTCAAGACCCGCAAGCTCCCAAGGGCCGCCTTATCCTGCCGCAGGTGCAGACGTTGCGCGACCTGATGGACAAGCGTTGTACCGCTATCTGTTGCACTACCGATGACATCGACCGTACTTTGGCTGCCTTGCGTGAACCGCCCCGCCTCATCATCACCGATTCACAGGTGTTTGACATCGTGGAGAAGAAAAAGCCCGAGGGAAGCCTGCTCACGTCATTCTCGGTACTCATGGCAGCCCACAAGGGCGACATCCGCTTCTTTGTCAGGAGCGCCATGGCCATAGACCGATTGACTGAACAGTCACGAGTCCTTATCGCCGAGGCCTGTACCCACGCCCCGCTGGCCGAGGACATCGGCCGGGTGAAAATTCCGCGCATACTGCGCCAGCGCGTAGGAGAAGGCTTGCAGATTGACATCGTGGCCGGCAAGGATTTCCCCGAGGATGTGACATCCTATGATCTGGTCATCCATTGCGGTGCATGCATGTTTAACCGCAAGTTCATGCTATCACGCGTGATGCAATGCCGCCGTCAGGGAACACCCATGACCAACTACGGCATTGCCATCGCCCATCTCAAGGGAATCCTGGGCAAGGTCTCTATACCAGACTGAAAAATAACAAGAAAAGTTGGAGGGTGATGCAAAACTCCATTTGATTTATTTTTAATCGGCCTTTAGGCCGATAATAAACTAGTAGAACATTATGGCACTGCGCCAATCCTTACAGGATGGTTTTGTCGCGATACTTGGTGTGCAACAGGTCGTGGGCCTTGCCTTTTAAGGGCTCTCCCAGGAATTCATGATACAAACGTTGGATGACTGGATTGTCGTGGCTCTTGCGGTGGCGCTTGCCGATGTCCTCGCTGTAGATGGCACGTTGACGCGCCTTGATCACCTCGATGTCGCCATGGTGGTAAGGCTGTCCGGTACCGCCGATGCAGCCACCGGGACATGCCATCACCTCGATGACATGATAGTCCATCTCACCAGCCCTCAAGCGGTCCATCACAATGCGGGCATTGGGCAACGTGTTCACAACGCAGACTTTCAGCTCAAAGCCATTGAGGTCAATCACGGCCTCACGGATACCTTCCAGACCACGCACCTCATCAAACTCCAGGTGCGGCAGTTCGGTTCCCGTAAATTCTTCATACACACTTCGCAGTGCCGCTTCCATCACACCGCCCGTTGTGCCGAAGATGGCACCAGCACCCGATGAGTCGCCTAATGGCGAGTCAAACTCGGTGTCGCGCAGTCGGTCAAAATTGATGTTCATGCGGCGGATAAGCTCGGCCAACTCTATCGTAGTGATGGAGTAATCCACGTCAGGATTGCCGTCGGTGAAGAACTCGTCACGGGCACATTCATATTTTTTGGAAATGCAAGGCATCACCGACACGACCACCAGTTTGTCGCGGGGGATACCCATGCGCTGGGCCCAAAAGGTCTTGAGCACGGCACCCAGCATCTGGGCCGGCGACTTGCAGGTCGATGGATACTCGCGCAGGTCGGAATACTCGTTCTCAAAGAAGTTCACCCATGCCGGGCAGCACGAGGTCGTGATCGGAATTTTCACGGTGCGGTCGCCCGCGATGAAACGCCTCAGGCGGTCAACAATCTCAGCACTCTCTTCCATGATCGTGATATCGGCACCAAAGTCGGTGTCAAACACATAATCGACACCCACCTTGCGCAAGGCAGTGACCATTTTGCCTGTTACAATGGTGCCGGGAGGCATGCCGAACTCCTCTCCGAGTGCATATCGCACAGCAGGAGCGGTCTGGGCAACGACAATCTTTTCAGGATCGGCAACATCAACCAGCAGGTCTTCAACATAATTGCGCTCGTTAAGTGCTCCCACGGGGCCATGGATGGCATCGAAGCGGCACTTGGTCATACAGTTGCCGCAACAGGTGCACTTGTAGGGGTTGATGATGTGGGGATGGCGCAGGTCACCCACGATGGCGCTACTGGAGCAGTTACGCTTGCAGGCGCTGCAACCCTTGCACTTTGTCGGGTCAATTTTGTAGGACAGCACCGAGAAGAATTTCTTGCCACCGATCTCATAGATATAATCGTTGAGCATGGCGTCAAGCGACACATGACGTGGTGAGTTCCAGTGCTTGACGTCGTCCAGCAACTGGTGGGCTGTGCTCTCGATATAGAGCAGCCTGTCCACCTGCTTGCCATCGATGATATGGGACTGAATGATTTCTTCGACATCCTCGGGCTTGACCTGGACATAGGTAGTATTGTCGGGCATAATCCTGACAATAGGCCCCTTGGCACAGAAACCGAAGCACCCAGTAGCCACCACATCGACCTGGCTACCCAACCCATGGTCAGCAATAGCATGAATCAGCTTGTCGATAATCTTAAGGCTGCCCGAACCGTAACAAGCCGTTCCACTACAACACAACACCTGAACATGTGGATTAGCAATCAAACCGAAAGCCTCGGGAGCATTGTCTGATTGCACTTTGTCATTCGTCTTATTTAATGCTTCGTTTTGTTGAAAACCCATTGACAGTTAACTGATTAATCATTCATGGACTTGGAACTATGCTGGATATCTATCCAATTCCACTTACAAAATTACTAGTTTTCTGACAATTTAGCAATAAAAGGATTGAATAATCTTTAAATCCATGACATTCGTGTCCACCTTAACTTTGCAGCGATGAGAGTTTGATGAATTACTCTCATCGCTGCAAAGATAAGGTGAGATACTATCTTTTGACATAGTCCATATACGTATTTAATCGAGATGTTTAGGACATCAAATTAACAAAAAAGGAGGATTTGCTTCAGTATGAAAATGTGCTTAAACCTACTTATTCATGAGAATCTCAAACAACTGACGATGTTTTTTTCCAATCACTTCAAGAATAAGACCTACAAAGAAGAAAAGAACGCTTACAATAATTAAGAATCCACTGACTATAAGAGTCGGAAACCGTGGTACCAGTCCTGTTTGTATATAGTCATACAGCACGGGAATGAACATCACAAGCCCCACAGCAAAGAAGAATATGGCAAAAAATAAGAAGAATGTAAAGGGCTTGTAATCTCGGAATAAACGAGTTATGGTTAAAAGGACCTTGAAACCATCTTTATACGTATTCAACTTTGACACACTTCCATCTGGCCTGTCTCGATATTGTACTGGGATCTCTGCAAGTAAGAAGTTTTTATCAAGAGCATGTATAGTCATTTCTGTCTCTATTTCAAATCCTTTGGAAAGAACAGGGAAATGTTTTACGAAAGACTTGCTGAAAGCTCGGTATCCCGTCATGATATCCTTTATATCACTCTTGAAAATAGAATTAATGAGTTTCCTTACCAATACATTGCCAAAGTTATGGAAGGGTCGCTTATTTTCTTGAAAATACGTACTTGATAGACGGTCACCAATAACCATATCATATCCATCAACCAATACTTTATCGCACATTTCGCGGGCATGCTCAGCAGGATATGTATTGTCGCCATCTATCATGATGTAGCAGTCAGCATCAATATCTCTAAACATGGAACGAATAACGTTTCCTTTGCCCTGACGGTGTTCGTAGTATACCACAGCACCAGCCTCTCTGGCTATCTTATCAGTTCCATCTGAGGAATTGTTGTCATAGACATATATTGTTGCCTCAGGTAGAGCCTCTTTATAGTCCGCAACTACTTTTGCAATTGTCTTGCTCTCATTGAAACAAGGAATCAGTACAGCAATTCTTTTGTCTTTTTTTTCCATATGCATGCGTTGAATAAAATATGATTAATGCCGCATTCACAATGAGCGGTAAGGAATATCTGAATGTTGATGTCGGACTTATAAAAAATAAGGCCAACGTTAAGAACATCGTTGTGAAAATTATTAACCCCATCACATCGCGACGATAGATGAATACCACTAGGAAGAATAAATATAGCCACGTATAGTAAGCATAAGAGAAGATAAATTCCAATAATGGGGCCTTTGACAATCTTACTGTAATATGGTTAATAAAAGACGTAAAAGTAGTCCTACAATAGAAATCATATTCAGGAAGTAGAAAAGGACAGGTCTTCCAATTTTCGAGATAAAAATTACATTCTGTATTGTAAAAGAAACCATTCATAAGGTTTATACTAGCCAATACACAAGTGCCTGGTAATCGTATGAATGTGGTTAACCAGGACTTCAAAAAAGAAAATAATGCTTCTTTTTCCTCAGTGCTTGAATAATTGTTTAAAATAGACCATTTATTTACTGGCTTAAAACGATATCGTGACTTAACCGGGTCTGTCACAGAATAGTCATAAAGACATTTGAGAGAGTCTGGATCAATATTAACGATTGCTGCAAAAGCCTGCTTCTCTTCATCTGTAACTTTTTCAGGATGTAAAACAATACAGAGAGCCGATTGTTGTATAAAAACGCCAATCATTTCATGCTTACTTGCCTGTTGGACACCAATAGAAGGATAAAGCACACGAACTATAAAGAAATATGCAATAACACCTGGCAGATACACGTATGTCATTCTCCTCAACAAAGGACGGAAGAAGATAATCAGCAACAAATATTGAACCAATACAAAATATATCCCTTGATGACGTGAAAAACAAATTAACAAAATAGCCATTCCATGCATCAAAAGTAATCTTTTTACAGGCATCTCCCCTTTTTTGCTATGCCACAGGATATCGGCCAAAGTAGCGATGAAGAACAGTGAAGAATAAGCAAAAATCCCATCTTTGGTATCATATATGTTAAGTAGTGAAAAGAATGGTAATAACGCGAACAGTAATACTAGCCATTTCTGTGAACACAAATCTACACCTATCCGACCTAAAAACCTGATAACATAGACTAGAAGTGCAGACACTAGGAGTATAAAGAGTAATGACATCAATGCTAATCCTATAGATGGATCACCTAGACATCTTCCTAACTCAAAGAAGATTTTCTGCAGACAAGCTACTAGGAAAGGATGATGGTCATATAAAATTCTTCCATCTCCAAAACTGCTCAAAGATACCGCAGCATCATAATCAAACAAACAAGGATAAAACGCCACCAAATAAGGGATGCGGCAGATGACAAAAAGAGCAAAAAGACCAATATTGCTTATGTTTAACTTTTTTTCTCCTTCATGCGAATTATTGTCATAACGCCAAACCACATTAGAGAATGCGCATAATATGACCTTATAAAACACATAGCTGTAAACTGATATTTTAAGAAAAGCAGTGGCAAGAATGGCTTTAGACCCGCAGCATAAATCTATAGAATTGGTTATAGCTATACTGTAGCCTAAAGTACAGCAAGCAGCAAAAAAGATTGCCAAAACAATCGATAATCCTCTCATCAATCGATCGGAATCTTTAGTCCATTTTTCTAGCAATGGAAGTACGAAGGGTATTAGCAAAGAATAAACATAAAACCGATATGCAACATTATATCCTGTCAGATACCATGAGAGAAGCCATACAGTAAGAAAAAGCAAACCAGTAATAAGGCTGGCAAAACTTACTCTAATATGATTAATCATTGATCTCATCATTAACTGTGTTTTTAATATGCTGCAAATTTACTACTTAAATTTTGGAATTAGATACTCTTTGATTAAAAAACCAAGGTGAGCGCACCAAAATTCTCGAACATAAACTAGCGACAAGTGCTATCAGATAATGTCGTCTAACGATAGTAAGAATGTTAAATACTTAACAACTCACCCAATGTTTACCTACCCCACGTGCCCCTATAGCCTGGAACGAAATTGAAATAAGGATATATTAATTCAGCTTAAACACAATATAATAATACATTTATAGACAGAGAGCGGGAGGACCCTGTTGTGTGAGTCCTCCCGCTTTAGGGGCAATCAGTGATGATTAATGATTAGTCTTGGGCTGCGACGGTTTCAAGGATCTGGCGGATGTCCTTGACGTCGAGACGACCATAGACATGCTCACCGATCATGACAACGGGAGCAAGACCACAGGCGCCCACGCAGCGCAGGCAGTCGAGTGAGAACTTGCCGTCGGGGGTGGTCTCACCTACCTCGATGCCCAGGATGCGCTTGATCTCCTCAAGCAGACGCTCGGAACCACGCACGTAGCATGCGGTACCCAGGCAGACCGAAATCGGGTGCTTACCCTTGGGGGTCATGGTGAAGAACGAGTAGAACGTCACCACGCCATAGACCTTAGAAGCGGGCACGCCGAGCTTGCGGGCGATGATGCGCTGCATCTCCTCGGGCAGGTAGCCGTGCAGAGCCTGGCACTCGTGCAATACGTTAATCAGTTCACCGGGCTTATTGCCGTGCTTGTCACAAATCTCCTCGACCTGTTGAACCACGGTACACGCCAATTTGATTTCTTCTTTCTTCTTCATATCGTTATTGGATGTTTTAGTCGATTAATGAATGGACTTATCGAAAT
>JAEEGL011693832.1_pt1 | contig 14145 bp, 14 predicted proteins | sample 9134231 | NCBI WGS metagenome assembly JAEEGL01 (sample SAMN16246548, study PRJNA631951) | gut metagenome | biome: gut microbiome; feature: rumen; material: fiber-attached | host: Bos | place: Iran: Karaj | collected 2018-10 | reverse complement strand
TGCAAGGTAGTACAAAAAAGGGAAAAAAACAAGGAGCCGGCCCTACGATCGCTCGCTGCCGGCACCAAGACGTGTACTAAAACCTAAACCTGCCTTATAGATGCATAAGGAAACCGGTTCGTTGCAGGAAAAGTCAAAAAAAATTAAAAAAAATGAAAGCGGCCTTTTTCAAGGTCGCTCTCAGCAAGTTTCTTTACAGTAGATCCCTGCTCTTACTTCTTGGCCTCTTCTACGGAAACGGCCCTGAAAGCCTTGAGGTCCTTCATGAGGGCGAGGGCGGCCTTGCGGGCGCGGGCACCTGCTGCTTTGTTACCCTTTACTACCTGGGCCTCGGCATTCTTTGCATACTCAGCGTACTCAGCTGCGATTTTTGCTACAAGCTCTTTCATTGTTCAAAGTGTTTATGATTGTTCGTTAATAGTTAAGTATCAAAAACTTGTGCAAGGTATGGATAAATTTGAACAAATGCAAAAAAATTTTTTAAAAATTACATTTCTTTCTTTTTGCGGGTGTTCAGGACGTTCATCGCGCGTTCTGCTCCAATGGTGACGAAATCCTTGATGCCGGCCACTACAGCCTCGCTCAGGGCGGGAATCTGTTCCAATTGCTCCGGCGATAACCGGCCCAGCACATGGCTTATCAGTTCTCCCTGGCGGTAATCGTTCCCGATCCCGATCCGGATGCGCGCATAGTCCTGGGTGTCCAGGCAGAATTCGATGTTCTCAAGACCGTTGTGCCCGCCGGAACTGCCTCTCTGGCGCATCCGGATGGTCCCGAATGGCAGATTGATATCATCCGATATTACAAGGAGGTTCTCGATCGGAACCTTTGCCTTCTTAAGCCAGAAACTGACGGCGTTACCGCTCAGGTTCATGTATGTGGATGGTTTCAGCAGCGTGATATGGCGGCCCTTGAAATCAGTTTCCGCAACGGCCCCGTACCTTCTGGTTGAAAAAACGATATTGGACGCCTGTGCCCAGGCATCCAATATCATAAAACCCATATTGTGACGGGTGAGGGCGTATTCATCCCCTATGTTGCCAAGTCCGACGACCAGGTAATTCATACCCGTACAATGTTAACCAGATTAGGCGTTCTTGGCGGCCTCGGCAGCAGCCTGCTGCATTGCGCGGGTCGTCTTGACGCGGCAGATGATGGTGGTCTTCGGGGATATGATGCTGACTCCGTCGAAGTGAAGGTCGCCTGCCACGAGCCTCTTGTCCAGTCCGAGGGGGCTGATGTCGATCTTGAGGTTGTCGGGGAGGTCCTTGAGGAGGGCGCTGATGCGCAGGGAACGGCTCAGCTGGGTGAATTTACCACCAGCCTGAACACCGACGGGATGTCCTTCGAGAACGAGGGGAACATTGATGGCCACGGGCTTGTCCTCGGTAACTGCGAGGAAGTCGGCGTGGAGGCACACGTCAGTGACGGGATGCCACTGAAGTTCGTGCATTACTGCCGTATAGGTTTTGCCATCGCTCAGGGCGAGGTCGATGATGTAAGCCTTGGGGGTGTCGGTGACAGCCTTGAGGGCTTTTGCGTCCACGGTGAAAAGGATGTTCTTGTCGATGCCCTCGCCATAGAGGTTGCAAGGGACGAGGCCCTGCCTGCGGAAGGCCTTGATGACGGCCTTGTTTCCGACCTCGCGGATCTGGCCTTTCAGTTCAAAATGCTGCATTGTGTCTTTGTTTAAAATGTGTTACTCAGTCGGGGGCTTGCCCCGACCCCATTGCACCAAAAAGCTCCGACGCTTTTTAAGAGCCCGCAAATATAGGAAATAAATTTTTACCTGACAAGTTTAACTTCATCATTCCAAGAAATTTCCTTCTTGTAGTAATTGTCAATGAAGGAAGTACCGTTGGAAGGCAGGTACATGCTGAGTCCCGAATAGGTGTTGATGGGGAAAGAGATAAACTTGTCGGTCGCTGCCTTGTAGGGAAGGCATCCGTCAAGGGCGGATACAAGGTCAGCACGCTCTTCGGGGGTGATTCCTGCGTGGTCGTAAATGTCCAGAAGGTCGTAGAAGAAGTGCCTGTTGTACCTGAAATAACCCTGGATCCCGGACGCGGACATCGATGAGATGGCATCGCAGTACTTCGAGTTCAGGTACGAGCATACTCCGGCGAGGGCTTCGAGGCCCTTGGTATCGACAAATGTTATGGTAGCGGACCGGTATACTCCGGTCTCTTTCTCATATTGGGCGAAATAGTCCTGGCAGACAGCCTTTGGATCGGGCTCCTCACCCCGAAGCAACCTTGTCGTAACAGTTTTATAATCATAACCTTCCGCCAGTACTTCGGTAGGGGAGAGCCCTAAGAAAGAGACTTTTTCCCTAAGTTCCCACGCAACTTCCACGCAGCCGGTGAGACAGGCGTCGAAAAGCAGATAGTCCAGATGCATCGGAATGGCGGCGGCAAACTCGCTTATGCTCATCTCCACATAATTGTCACTGCTTCCGACAAGGTCCTGCCCGAGACTCTTGACCGCCGGTGAAGACGGGTCGGAATCGAGGGGAGGGAAATACTCCCGGACAGACAAAGGAGATGCCCCGGACTTGCTCTTTTCGAATTTGTCAGGATCCACATAATACACGGGCGGAAGCCATCCGGATGCGTGTGAAGAGAAGATCATTCCGTAGCCTGCTGCGGGGAAATTATCCTTTACGAATGTGAGCACCTCATTCAGGGTGGCGGCGGAGGATGCTATGGCGGTTTTCGGCCAGGTCTTTACGGTATCCCGGACGGCGCCCTTCTTTCCGGCGTATATCTGTACCAGGGAGGAGGCGGTAGGAGTGGTGTAATTGCCGTTTTTTACAGGCAGTTTGCTGTAGACCAGCACGACATCGTTCTTCTTGCCTTTTCTCGGAAGATATCCTTCGCACAGGTCTGAGATATCCTCCTTGAGGTAGCTTGAGAGGGAATTGTATCCTGCCGAATACAGTATGAGAACGTGCCTTGTCCCTTTTTTTTCGACGTCAGGGTCCTTGCCGCCGCACCCGCAAAGGATCACTGCGAGGATTGCGGCAAGCAGGGCGTGCAACGCATCGATATTGAAACGGACCTTCATTTTAATATGGTTCAAAACCTTTACAGACTGCTAATTTAGCAACTTTTTTGTAATTTTGTGAAATTTGATATTCTGAATAGGTTTTCAACTATGGAGTTAATTAGGAAAATGATGTTGATCGTCGGAGCGGCAGCCGCTCTCGCATCCTGCGCCAGAAGCAGTGAAAAGGCTGCGGAAGGAGATTTCAAATACACCCTGGACGAATTTGCCGACATTAAGGTGATGCGTTTCCAGGTGCCCGGCTGGAACAGCCTGTCTCTCCAGCAGAAGGAGTATGTATATCATCTGGGAGAGGCGGCAAAATGGGGCCGCGACATAACCTGGGACCAGTACTGCGCTTGGAACCTTCCGGTACGGCATCTCATAGAGAATATCCTCGAGAATTATAAGGGTAAACGTAACAATCAGGATTTCAAGGACTTCGAAGTCTATGCCAAGAGGGTTTTCTTCAGCAACGGAGTCCATCACCATTATGCCGAGGATAAATTCGTGCCGAACTGCCCGAAGGATTATTTCGCATCGCTGATGGAGGCTGTCGGGGCCCCGGATGAGGCACTCCTTGACTTCATATATGACAAGGAAGCCCTGCCCCAGAGGCGCTCCACTTCAAAGACCGGCGACATAGTGGCTCTCTCTGCCGTTAATTTCTATGACAACGTCAGCCGCGCCGAGGTAGATGCATTCTATGATGCGATGGCGGATCCGTCCGACAAGACCCCCATTTCCTATGGACTCAACTCCAAGGTGGTGAAGGGCGAAGACGGTTTGGTCAGGGAACTGCCCTGGAAGGCGGACGGACTGTACGGAGAGGCCATCACCAGGATATGTGAGGAACTCTCCCTCGCTGCCAAAGTGGCGGAGAACGATACCCAGAAACGCGCCCTTGGACTGCTTATCGATTACTACAGGACCGGAGACCTACGCAAATGGGACGAATTCAATGTCGAATGGGTGAAAGACATCCAGGGTACGGTAGACTTTATCAACGGATTCATAGAGGATTACGATGATCCTCTCGGCCGCAAGGCCACCTGGGAAGGCTATGTCCACGTCAAGGACTCCGCGGCCTCTGCCCGTACGTCCGTCCTGAGCGCCAATGCCCAGTGGTTCGAGGACAATTCCCCGGTGGATCCCCGTTTCCGCAAGGAAAGCGTAAAGGGCGTATCCGCGAAGGTCGTCAACGGAGTCATCCTTGCAGGCGCCTGCTATCCATCGACTCCGATCGGAATCAACCTGCCCAACGCCGACTGGATCCGCAAGGACTATGGCTCCAAGTCCGTTACGATAGCAAATATTACCGAAGCATATGACCTTTCGGCCAGGGAGTATCCCAAGAACATGCTTTCGGAGTTCGCTTACGATGAGGACGAGATAGCCCTCGTAAAGAAATACGGAAGCTACACCGACAACGTCCATACCGACTTGCACGAGTGCCTCGGACACGCATCCGGCCAGCTCCTTCCCGGGGTTTCTTCTACGGCTCTCGGTGAGTACCAGTCTGCCCTCGAGGAAGCCCGTGCAGACCTGTTCGGCCTTTATTACATAGCCGATCCAAAGATGGTCGAACTAGGGATAATCCCCGATATGGAGGCCTATAAGGCACAGTATGCCACATACATACGTAACGGCTTGTTCACACAGTTCACCCGTGTCGAGCCCGGCCGCCAGAACACAGAGGCCCACATGCAGAACCGTAAGCTCATCGCCGAATGGTGCTATGAGAAAGGCGCCGCCGAGAATGTCATAGAGAAAAAGGTCAAGGGAGGCAAGACCTATTTCGTGGTCAATGATTATGAGGCCCTGAGGGGACTCTTCGCAGAGCTCCTTGCCGAGATCCAGAGGATCAAGTCCGAAGGTGACTATGAGGCCGGGAAAGCCCTCATAGAGAAGTATGCTGTGGACATCGACCCCGACCTCCACAAGGAAGTCCTCGACCGTTATGCCAAGCTGAACCTGAAGCCGTACGGCGGTTTCGTGAATCCTGACATAGTGCCCGTAAAGGATGACAAGGGAAATGTAACCGACTATGTGCTGAAGTATGCCGATGACTATCTCGGCCAGCAGATGGAGTACGGAAAGAAATACAGAAGCCTGTAAGGAGTGCCAGGTGTCCCCCTCCGGGGAGTTTATCGACATGGACGAAACGCTGTTGAAAGATTTCCGATACTATCTCGGCATTGAGCGGAGGCTGTCTTCCAATACCGTTTCCGCCTACGTTTCCGATGTCCGGGAGTTCCTCGAAGAAATGGAGGACCGTGGGATTGGAGCCGCTTCAGTCGGTGCTTCGGATATTGTATCATACCTGTCCCTGAAAGTGGAACAGGGCATTTCCAAGCGGTCGGAAGCCCGCCTGCTGAGTTCCCTCCGCTCTTTTTTTGCGTGGGCAGTGGAAGAGGGTGATATGAAGGCCAATCCTTGCGACGGCGTGCAGGCGCCGAAAATCGGGCGCTATCTGCCACAGGTGCTGTCGGTGGAGGAGGTTGAGGCCATAATGGACTCTGTGGATACGGGGAAGAAGTCCGGCCTCAGGGACCGGGCCATACTGGAGGTTCTGTATGGATGCGGGCTCCGTGTCTCGGAAGCGGTTTCGCTCAGGATTTCCGACATTTTCTTCGACGAAGGATTCCTCAGGATCGTAGGTAAAGGCAATAAACAGAGGCTGGTCCCGCTCGGTGACATGGCTGCCGACGCAATACGTAACTACCTGCCTGTCAGGGAAACACCATATTCCCGTGAATTCTCGGACAGGCTGTTCCTGAACCCTTCCGGCAAGCCTCTCAGCCGGGTTTCGATGTTCACTATGGTAAAGCGTCAGGCAATGGCGGCCGGAGTGGATAAGGAGATTTCACCGCATACTTTCCGCCATTCTTTCGCCACCCACCTGGTTGAGAACGGCGCCGACCTCAGGGTGGTGCAGGAAATGCTCGGCCACGAGAGCATACTCACGACCGAGATCTATACGCACGTCGATTCATCAGTGTGGAGGGATACCATCCTGTCCCACCATCCGAGGAGGTAGTCAGGCCTCTTTTTCTTCTGCGATGGCTTTGTTGTAGCAGTCGCGGCAGAGAGGCTCGTAAATGTCTTTCTCGCCGAGTACGACCAGTTTCCGGCTGTCGGAAAGACGGTGCGAATGGTTCGCAAGGGAACCGCATTTCACGCAGATGGCGTGGACTTTCTGGACATCTTCGGCAATGGCGAGGAGTCCCGGGATAGGGCCGAAAGGCTTGCCGAGATAATCGGTATCGAGGCCGGCCACAATCACCCTAACGCCCCTGTTTGCAAGCGTCTGGGCTACCTCGATGAGGCTTTCATCGAAGAACTGGGCCTCGTCGATGCCCACTACTTCTACGTCCGGAGCTATCTGGAGCATCCTGGAAGGCGACTTGATGGGTGTGCAGGAAATGGTGTGGGAATCGTGCGAGACCACGTCGAGTTCCGAGTACCTTTTATCTATGGTAGGTTTGAATGTCGCTATCTTCTGTTTTGCGAACTGAGCCCTCTTCAGACGGCGGATCAGTTCTTCGGTCTTGCCCGAGAACATCGAGCCGCAGATTACTTCGATGCAGCCCGATTTTTTTGCGTTTTCTGAAAACATTTCCTTACTTTTGTGGTTGACAGATGCAAATATAATTATAATGGACGTAATGGACAAAAACCCGAAAGAAATCCTCGCTCAAATAGAAGCCGCGGTCGCAGAACTCAGAGACAGGCTTTCCGCATTGGATCTGCAGCTGGAGCAGTACCGCCAGGAAGCGGCCGCCCCGGCAGCCGAAGGCCCCGTAGATCTCTCGTCCGAGGGCCTGGATGCTTTCCCTGAAATCGCCCCCGTGCCTCAGCCGGATGATCTTCCGGAAGACTTGCCTGAAGTGGAAGTTCCTGAACCCGAGCCGGTTGAGATAGACATGCCGGAGCCCGAGCCCGAACCGGAACCTGCACCGGTACCCGAACCGGAGCCTGTACCAGCGCCGGAACCTGCACCGGCACCCGAACCGGCTCCAACCAAGCCTGCCGGCCCGTCGCCCGAAGTGGTGAAGGCCGCAGCGGAGGCTGTCTACGCTACACGTCCGAGATGGAAGACGGACATTCCCGGCGCATCTGTCAAGAATATCCGTAGCGCCATCTCCCTGTACGACAGGGCCCTTTTCATCAACACCCTGTTCAAGGAGGATTACAGCCTGTACGACAGTACGATAGCACGTCTCAACGAGATGGCGAGCCTGGACGAGGCGGTGGCGTACATAGCCGCCGGTTTCCCGGACTGGGACCTGTCTTCGGACTCGGTCTATGGCTTTATGATGGCAGTGAGGAAGAAACTCGGATAGCAGATGCCAGGAAGGCTGTACATAGTGCCTACTCCGATAGGCAACCTGGAGGATATGACTTTCAGGGCAGTGCGCATCCTGAAGGAAGCGGATCTGGTCCTGGCGGAAGATACTCGCACGAGCAGTGTCCTTTTCCAGCACTACGACATCAAGTGCAAGATGCTTTCGCACCATAAGTTCAACGAGCACGCGACCGTCTCGCTGATAAAGGAAAAGATACTTTCGGGGATGACTGTCGCGCTGGTCAGCGATGCCGGCACTCCGGGTATTTCCGACCCGGGATTCCTGCTGGTCAGGACCTGTTCGGAGGAGGGGATTGAAGTCCAGACCCTTCCTGGGCCGACGGCGTGCATACCGGCGCTTGTGTCGTCCGGCCTTCCCTGCGACAGGTTCTGCTTCGAGGGATTCCTTCCGGTGAAAAAAGGCCGGCAGACGCTGCTGAAGGAACTTTCAGCCGAGCCCAGGACGATGGTCTTCTATGAATCGCCCTATCGCCTGGAGAAGACTCTCGTCCAGTTCGCGGAGTATTTCGGCGAAGACCGCCGCTGCAGCGTGGCAAGGGAGATATCAAAGCTTCACGAAGAACATGTGCGGGGGACTCTCTCGGAAGCCGCGGCGTGGTTCTCGGAACACGAGCCGAAAGGCGAAATAGTAATAGTCGTTGCGGGGAAACCCGCTGAAAAACAGAGGAAGAGATATGAGGGGAAGGAAGAAAACGGCTTGCGGGAGTCCTGAAGGTAAGGAATCCCGTCTTTCCAGGTCATTCGTTACCGGAGCTATAGCGCTCCTTTTCTTGATCACAGGTTACCAGAGCGCCCTGCTTTTCCACAGGACGATGGTAATGTCCGCCGCATCGGTAAGGGACCATCCTGATACGGTATTCATTTATGTCCGCGAATCTGTAACGGATACGGCAAGGCATTATGCCCCAAGGACTTCCGCCGCTTCTAAGGCGGCTGAAAGGCTGTATCCCCGGAAGGCTGAGTCATTCAGTTTCGATCCTAATTCGGCTTCGGCCGAAGAGTTCATGAGACTTGGCTTTTCGGAAAAGCAGGCTGCATCTATCATTAACTACCGTTCCAAGGGAGGGCGGTTCCGCCGCAAGGAAGACTTTGCAAGGTCATATGTGGTTTCCGATTCGGTCTACCGCCGGCTGGCCCCTTATATCCGTATCCCAAAGATAGATTTGAACAGGGCCGATACCGCTATGCTGAGGACGCTTCCCGGGATAGGGAAGTTCTATGCCGCCAAGATAGTGGAATACAGGGACCGGCTGGGCGGATATTCGTACAAGGAGCAGCTGATGGACATATGGAAGTTCGATGCGGAAAAGTTCTCTTCGCTGGAGGATCTTGTCGAGGTAAATCCCTCTACGGCAACGCCTTACCCGCTGTGGACACTGTCCGAGGACAGCCTGGCCGCACATCCTTACATCGGGACCGGGGCTGCGCACGGAATCGTGCTTTTCAGGGACAATACTCCGCGCGGGGAGTGGACGGTGGACAATTTGAAAAAAGCCGGCATCCTCCCTTCGGAGAATGCCGACAGACTGTCCGGATGCCTGATCGTCAGTCCTTGACGCTCTTCAGGCTTTCACGTATAAGGCCTTCGATCTCATCGCAGAGTTCTTCGTTGTCGATGAGCATCTGCTTCGCAGCCTCGCGGCCCTGAGCCAGTTTCTGGTCGTTGTAACTGAACCATGAACCGCTCTTCTTGACGATGCCGAGGTCGACGGCCAGGTCGAGGACTTCTCCGCTATGGGAGATGCCTTCTCCGTAAACGATGTCGAATTCGGCTTTCTTGAAAGGCGGAGCCATCTTGTTCTTCACTACCTTTACCTTCGTGCGGTTGCCGAGGGCTTCGTCGCCATCCTTTATCTGGGTGGTCCTGCGGACGTCGATCCTGACCGAAGCGTAGAATTTGAGAGCGTTGCCGCCGGTTGTGGTCTCCGGATTGCCGAACATGACCCCAATCTTCTCGCGGAGCTGATTGATGAAAATGCAGCAGGTGTTCGTCTTGGAGATGTTTGCCGTGAGCTTCCTCAGGGCCTGGCTCATCAGGCGGGCCTGGAGACCGACTTTGTTGTCTCCCATTTCACCTTCAATCTCCGCCTTGGGGGTCAGGGCGGCGACGGAGTCGATGACTACGATGTCGACTGCTCCGGAGCGGATGAGGTTGTCAGCTATCTCGAGGGCCTGCTCCCCGTTGTCCGGCTGGGAGATAAGCAGGGTCTCGAGATTGACTCCGAGATTCTTTGCATAGGTACGGTCGAACGCGTGCTCCGCGTCGATCATTGCGGCGATGCCGCCGAGTTTCTGCGCTTCTGCGATGGCGTGTATGGCAAGGGTAGTCTTGCCGCTGGATTCCGGGCCGTAGATTTCAATGATCCTTCCGCGCGGGTAGCCCCCTATGCCGAGGGCGTGGTCAAGGGCGATGGAACCGCTCGGAATGACTTGGCTTTCATCCCATTCTGGCTGATCTCCCAACTTCCAGATCGTGCCTTTCCCATAGTCTTTCTCGATCTTGTCGAGGGTGGCCTGCAATGCCTTCATCTTCGCGGCATTGATGTCGGCGCCGGTCTTTTCTGCAACTTCTTTAGCCATAAGTTTGAATTGGTGTTATAATGATTTGTTTGTACTGCGGGGACAATCCCCCTAATGGCAAAGTTATGAAAATATGCCGTAACTATGACATATTTTTTGTTATTTTTGCAATTGGTAACAACGGTCACGATATGAGAACCAGATTGCTCGGACTCACGCCCGCCGAATTGTCTTCGATAGCGGTTTCAAGCGGCCTCCCTTCCTATGCCGGGAAGCAGATCGCAAGGCATCTGTATGTGAGGAAAGTAAGGTCGTTCGACGAGATGACGGATATCTCCAGGGAGGGCCGCGCCCGTCTTGCAGAAGCTGCGGAAATAGGGCTGGTGGCCCCGTCGGGTTCCGTTCTTTCGTCCGACGGGACCAGGAAATATATCTTTCCTGTGGAGACTGAACTCGGAGGCAAGAGAGTTGAGAGCTGCGTTGAGGCCGTAATGATTCCGGACGGGGACCGAAAGACCCTATGCGTATCCTCACAGGCCGGATGCCGTATGGGCTGCCACTTCTGCATGACCGGAAGGCAGGGCTTCCACGGGAACCTGTCAGCCTCCCAGATTCTCTCCCAGTTGATTACGATCGACGAGTCGGATTCGCTTACCAATGTGGTGTTCATGGGAATGGGAGAGCCTCTCGACAATTGGGACAATGTCCGCTCCGCCATTGAAGCCATTACCGCGCCCTGGGGCTTTGCATGGAGTCCTAAAAGAGTGACTCTCAGTACGATAGGCGTTATTCCAAAACTACGCGCATGCCTTGATGAACTCAAGTGCCATATAGCGGTGAGCCTGCATGACCCGTTCCCGGAGGAACGGCTTTCCATAATGCCGGTGCAGAAAGCCTGGCCCCTCGCCGATGTCCTCTCGCTGCTGCGGGAGTATGATTTCACCGGCCAGAGAAGAGTCAGTTTCGAGTACACGATGTTCGCCGGATTCAATGACTCCAAGGCCCACGCCGACGCCCTGGCGAGGGCTGTCCGCGGACTTGAATGCCGGGTAAACCTTATCCGTTTCCACAAGATTCCGGATTTCCCTTATGAGTCTTCTTCCGACGAGGCAATAGAGGCATTCCGCCGCCGTCTTTCCGCTTACGGAGTGACGGCGACGGTGAGGGCCTCGAGAGGGGAAGACATACTGGCCGCATGCGGAATGCTGGCAGGTAAGTTCTCAAAGACCTCATTATGAAAAGGATAGTATTCAGGATAATTGCTCTGGCAACGGCTTTTGCCCTGCAGATGCCGCTGTCCCGCGCCCAGGACCAATTCGCTTCCGGATTCGGCCTGGACCCTTCGGACGCCGCCGCCTTGGAAGAAATCAACCATATGATGGACAGCATCCGCCAGAAGAGGCCGACGGTCGGACTGGTGCTGAGCGGAGGCGGTGCAAAGGGCGCCGCCCACGTTGGCGCCATCCGCTATCTCGAAGAGATGGGCATACCGATAGACCTTATCGTCGGGACCAGTGTAGGCGGCCTTGTCGGAGGTCTCTATGCCCTCGGGTATGACGGACCGACCCTGGATTCCCTCGTCCGCAGCATCAACTGGGACCTGGCGCTCAATGATGAGATTCCAAGGCAGTACAAGCAGTATCCCAAGGTGAAATATAGGGAGAAGTTCCTTCTCACGATCCCTTTCTATTACAGTAAATCCGACTTTAAGAACTTGATAGCCAGCGAGATGCAATACTCGTCCTCGGACCGGTCCCTGCATCTTGGCGCCGAGAGGAATTCCGGAGGCATGGTCAAGCGCAACTTCATCGGAAGTCTTCCTTCCGGAATGGTCTTCGGACAGAATGTCAACAGTATATTCACAAGCGTATCCGCCGGTTATTCGGATTCTACGGATTTCTTCAAACTCCCGATCCCGTTCGCCTGCGTCGCTACCGATATCGTCTCCGGCAGGGCCAAGGTCTGGCACAGCGGTGACATAAACACCGCGATGCGTTCGACCATGTCGATACCAGGTCTTTTCTGCCCTGTAAGGACCCACGGAATGGTTCTGGTTGACGGAGGCATGCGTAACAATTTCCCGGCCGACCTGGCCGTAGCGATGGGAGCCGACATCATTATCGGAGTCGAGCTTTCGGATGCCGTTAAGGATTTTACAGAGATCCACAATATCGGCGACATTCTCTGGCAGGGAATCGATATGCTCGGCAGCGATTCCTTCCGTAGAAATTTGAGAATCACCGACTTGCGTATCAAACCCGACCTCCATGAATATAATATGATGAGTTTCAACACGGTCGCCATGGACACTATCGCAAGCCGCGGCTATCGGGCTGCCGTCCAAAAACGCGAAGAACTTGAAATCATCAAAGAGTGGGTCGGCGACGCCACTACAGTAAGGCGGGTCCCGAGGGCAGTCGATGTGGGTACCGAGCCGGTGCTGATTGATTCGATCGAGATATCCGGAGTGACCGGGAAGGAAAGCGATTACATAAAGTCCAAACTTCGTCTCCGTCCCTACCAGGCGGTCAACCGCTACGAATTGGAGAGGGCTGTCGCGACGATTGCGGGTACGGAAGCTTTCGATGTGGTTACATATGAACTGCTCGGGAAGCGGGAGCCTTTCAAACTGCGCCTGAACTGCCAGAAAGGCCCGGTACACAGGATTGGAGTCGGCTTGAGGATGGATTCCGAGGAACTTATCGCAGCATTGCTGAATATCGGTATCAACGCTAATGCTCTCCGTGGTTCGGCCCTGGATTTCACCGCCAAGGTGGGTACGAATCCATATGTAAACCTGCATTATACGTTCGATGTCCCCAAGGTCCCGACCATTAACGTAGCGGCTTCGATGAACTGGGTCGACAGGAACAACTTTACGATGGGTTCGAACAGGTACAACGTTTCTTTCGTCACCAGCCGCCAGGAGTTTTATCTCTCGAATATGAGGTGGTCGATGATGGATGTCAGCGGGGGAGTGAGGAATGAGACTTACCGCCTGAGGTACCTGCTCGGCGAAGACGTGCAGGGCGATTATCACGCTGATTTCAAGTTGAATGACTTCGTATCCCTGTTCCTGAACGCCAGGTCGGAGACCTTCGATGACGGTTATTTCCCCTCCAGGGGACATTCTTTCGGTGTTTCCGGCAATTTCTACGGTCAGATGAACGGTACATCCAGAAGGCTTTTCGGTTCGGTACAGGCGGATGGCAAGGGGGTCATTCCGATCGGGGGACGGTTTGCTCTCATCCCGTCGGCTGCTTTCAGGATCCTTATCGGAGACGATATACCGATATTCTTCTCCAATGTGCTTGGTGGAGAGATGGCCGGCCGCTATGTGGATCACCAGATCCCTTTCATCGGCATCAATAACGCGGCATTCATGCGTAACTGCATCGGCATGGCGAGGATGGACCTTCGCTTCAGCCCTCTCAAGAACAATTATGTGTCCGGCATCTTCAACTATGCCAGGGACTTCACCTCTTTCTCGAAATTCAGCGAAGGAACGAATGTCTATGGCGCCGGCATCGAATATGCCTATGATTCCGTCGTCGGACCGCTGAGGGCGAATATCCACTGGTCATCGCTGACACGCAAGGTCGGGCTGTATGTTTCACTCGGATTCGATTTCTGATGGACGAGAAAGAAAAAAAGGTTATGGAAAGGCTCCAGAGGCAATGTTCCAGGATGGAATGCGCTCCGTCTGACATCCTTAGGAAAGCGCTTTCTGCCCTTGAGAATGACGGTGAGGCTGCGCGAAGGGTCGTGGCTTCGTTGGAAGAAGACGGTTACCTTGACGAAAAAAGATATGCTGCGGCGCTTGCAAGGGAGAAGTCGTCACTATCCGGATGGGGACCTTATAAGATCCGTCAGGCCCTGTCGGCCAAAGGCATCAGCCGTGAGGCCGCCGATGCGGCCCTTTTGGAGATTGACGGGGAGAAGGCTGCCGTGAAACTGGCAGCAGTCGCTGCCGCAAAATACAAGCTCCTTAAAGGGGATCCCCAGTGCAGGCTTAAACTTCTGAAATTCCTCTTGTCAAGGGGTTACGATTATCCCGATGCCGCTGCTGCCGCAGACTCTGCGATGGACGGATCAGTGGATCAGCAGGAGCTCATCCCAGGAAGTTGAATAGCGTCCGGACCGGAATTCGCTTCGGATTCCGTCACTGTAATGGCCGCCCCTCTGTACGGCGAGACGGACTATGTTCCGGT
>JAEEGL010868167.1_pt1 | contig 14145 bp, 12 predicted proteins | sample 9134231 | NCBI WGS metagenome assembly JAEEGL01 (sample SAMN16246548, study PRJNA631951) | gut metagenome | biome: gut microbiome; feature: rumen; material: fiber-attached | host: Bos | place: Iran: Karaj | collected 2018-10 | reverse complement strand
GCCGTGGACGAAAAATTAAAGAGTGAAAAGCTCAAGACCCAGCTTATTACCAATGTATCGCATGATATAAAGACACCGCTTACTTCAATAATCAATTATGTCGATCTGATGCAAAAGGAAGATATCGCAGAGGAGGAAAAAGCAGAATATCTCGATATACTTGCAAAGCAGTCGGAGAGACTTAAAAAGCTCATACAGGATCTGATCGATGCATCAAAGGCCTCATCGGGAGCAGTAGAGGTAGATTTAAAGTCCACTGATATCTGCACTTTATTACGACAGGTAACGGGGGAATATTATGATAAGTTTGAAGAAAAAAATCTGACGCTCGTATCGAAAATACCAGAGGAGTCCTGTATTGTAAATGCAGACAGCAATCTTCTCTGGCGTGTGATGGACAATCTTTTCATAAATGCATATAAATATGCGATGCCGGGTACGAGAGTATATACGGAGATTAATAAAGACGAAAGCGGCACGGCATCATTAAGCATCTCAAATATCTCAAAGGAGCCTCTCGGTATTTCGGAGGAGGAACTCATGGAGAGATTTGTAAGAGGCGATGCATCAAGAAATACAGAGGGCTCAGGACTGGGTCTCTCAATCGCTAAAAGTCTGATGGAGCTTATGAACGGAAGTCTCTCTCTTAAGATTGACGGAGATATGTTTAAAGCAGTACTTAAAATGTGACAGTACGGCAATCAGAAACATGTTAAACTATATTCAGAACAGCAATAAAAATGCGGCTATAGATACAGCCACCGAGGAACTGGAAGGATATGTTTATAAGATAAAGACCGATACAGAGGTCAGGTGGAGTGTTATGACTTTTGGAGATATCATTGACAGAGAGAAAAGAATCCATAAATTGGCAGCCCGCGTCGATTCTATCGAGGATTTTGAAGAAAAACTTGATCAATTACTGACGAAATAAATGATACTACAAAAAAAACGACTGACCGGATTAAAGGTCAGTCGTTTTTGATAAGTTTACTCTACTGGAAAATATTCATCAAGCGATATGCAGATGGAAGCGATGGTGTCGGAACCGTCATCAAAGATGATGCTGATAGTGGAATCGCCGCTTCTATATTTCATGTAGGAATCGCCCTCTTCATCAGGCTCTCCGTAGATTGATACGGCGTCGTCCTTTGTCATGAAGACTGAGAGGCCTTCCTCGGTGCTTACGAGGTCGTCTGTCAGGTAGATAGCTGAGATATAAGGTGCTTCTCCTGAATCGAGGACAGTCTCGTCTATCTCAAAGCTGCTGCCGTATGTATAGAGATTGAGGCATCCGTCAAATGCACATGAGTTCTGTGTAAACTCGCTTGTGGCATCACCGATGGCAGCCTTTACGTCATCATAGCTGGCACCGAGTTCGATCTTTGTGCCGTTGTATGTAAATGCAAATCTGTCAGCACTTGTCTGCTCCTCTGACGCATCAGCGCCGGTCTCATCTGCTGCATCAACATTTGCATCTGCATCTGTTTCAGCACTTGCATTACCTGCATCATCCGTAAATGCACTTGAATAGTCCTTTGTTTCTTCTGTTGCTCCACCGCATGCAGTGAGAGCGAGGGCAAGCATGGAACCTGCCACGATAGTCTTAATCACATTCTTTTTCATAATAATCTCCCATATAAAAACTGACAATTACTCCCTGCTGTAATCAGGATTCTGCGCATACCAGTCATCCCACATGGCCTGTGTAGTCGTATGATAATCATCGCAGAGGGGATTCCAGTACTCATCGTATGAGGCCTCGCCTCTGTGGTCGGGAATATTAAACTCTGTTGCAAGCACATTTCCTATATAGTCGCTGCATTTCTCGGCACCGTATATATTAACATGCTGACCGTTATCATATGTATCTACAGTCATATCGATTCCAATAATATCGCTTTCCTGTAACAGACTAACATAAGATACACCATTTTGAGCAGAAAAGTCAACTATCTGTGCATCCCACTTGTCATACCAGGTTGGGTATACACTGGGGGCTTTTACGAGGATGAGCTCTATGCCGTTAGCTTTGCATAAATCTGCTGTTTTTTGCAGATATTCCATAGGCAGCTCCCCAAAGGTATAGTCGGGGAGTGGCTTCTCGGCAGGGAGAGTGCCGACGGGTTTTATCCCGGCAAAGGGCATATACCCTGCAAATGTTACGGAATCCTTATTAAACATATATGTCACATCTTCATCAGATAAAGAAGAGTACCTGTCATGATATCTGAGAATGGGAAAGATATATTCCCATACGGATTCATCCTCTGTCATGGACACCTTTATAGAATTAAGCTTTGTAAGTGACAATGGCATACCGTCGAGGGTCATCCTGTTGTAGGCTTCATTTTGAGGCTCGGCAAATCTCATAGCCAGGACGTTTAATACCACAGCCTTAGGTGTCTCATATCGCAGTGTGTCCTCAAGGAGATAATATGACTGCCATATAAGCTGCTGAGATGAGCCACGGACATATGATGATATACCGTAATTCTCCCACATGATGCAGGGTGAATATGTCTCATAAACCTCGCAGTCCCCAAGGAAGATGACATCGTGGAATTTCGGCGAGTCATAATATTCCGCAATCATGGCACCTTCGTGGATTTCCTTCATGTATTTAGGCATGAGGAGTCTCTGAACCAGGAAGAGCACGAATATTACAAATGCAATTGTTAAAATGATTTTTATTGCTTTTTTCATAATTTACTAAAATCTGTTATAGATAAACGATGCGGCATTATATCCCCGGCCGTAAGCACCAAGGAGAATAACAGCGATAAATAGCGCCAGCCATATCAGTACTCTGCATATATAGGGCAGGCTGTGAATCCGGTTAAGCACGGCATCGCTTGCAGATACAGCTTTATTGCCTGCATCATGTTCTTCAATACATTCTGTAATGAATACCAGTAATATGCTTAATCCGACAACAATATAATCGCGAAGCATAAGGCCGCATGTAAAGAGACTGCCGTCTGTAAATATCTTAAGAGAACCTGCTGCAAAAAGTCCTTTTGCAGCATTTACTGCATTACCGAGACTTCCGTAAGCGAACATTGTGAAGAACAGGCTGGCAAGGAGCCATGTCCTTATACAGCATATAAATATGTACCATTTTTTATTATCGAGTTTAAGAACTTTCCTAATAGAAGCGTAAGGTTTATCAAGGAGCTTGGATGAAGCAATGACTGCAAAGTTCATCATTCCCCAGAGAATGTAATTATATCCTGCGCCGTGCCATATACCTGTAGTCAGCCATACAACAAAAAAGTTGAAGATGATTCTGCCGAGCTTTACACGGCTTCCACCAAGAGGAATATAAATATAATCCCTAAACCATTTACCCATTGTGACATGCCATCTGTTCCAGAATTTTGCGACGCTCTCTGAAAAAATGGGACGCAGGAAGTTCTCTGTAACTTTGATTCCCAGCATCCTTGAGAGACCGATGGTAATATCGATACCGCCTGAGAAGTCCATATAAAGCTCTATAGTATAGAAGATAAGCAGTACGAGGAACCATCCGCCGTGATATGTCTCAGTATCGGAGGTGAGGGTTGTCACGAGGATTCCGATTCTGTCAGCGATGACAAGCTTTTTGAAATAACCGAACAAAACACGCTGGGCACCAAAGGCAAATTCTTTGCTGTCAAAACGGTGCTCCTTAAAGAGTTCATGACTTAAATCATCAAATCGGCTGATAGGTCCCTGAATAAGCTGGGGGAAATAGCTGATAAACAGCATGAACTTAAAGTAATTCTTCTCAGGCCTAATCTTTGATTTATATACATCGAGAATATAAGCAAGAGACTGGAAAGTATAGAAAGATACTCCCATGGGGACGAAAACGGCAATTGCCTTGCCCTCAGAGAGTGAGCCTGTAATTTCTGAAAAGATTTCAAGCAGGAATCCTGTATATTTCGCATATACAAGAAGAGCAATATCAAATAAAAGGGGGAGGAGCATGGCAAGAGTGCGGGCTCCTTTGCCTTTTGATTTTTCAATTAACAGTCCTGAGATATAAGTTACTGTGATTGTAGCAAGCAGGAATAATGCACATACAGGGGATGTGAGCGTATATATGCATGCACTTGCAAGGAGCAGATATATCCACTTTGCCTTATGGGGTATCAGGTAATAAATAAATACAAATACCCCGCAGGCAAGTATGAAATTATATGAAGTAAAATCAAGTGTCAGATTCATTTTTGACAATTATTAATTAATGGCAGGATACAGGCTTCTGTCGAATTTGTGGGTACCACCGTGAGTATTTGAATATTGGAGGAGCTGGGCATCAGTCCATTTCCAGATAATTGTTCCGTCAAGACGGGGTGTTGCATCCCAGTGATAATATCCGTCGCCACAGTCGATTGCATTCCAGTAGTGAGGTCTCTGTGTATCGCAGATGACAAAGTTCGGCACGCCGATGAGGTCACACATTGTCTTTATGACAGACGCATATCCGAAGCAGTTTGATCTGTGATTTGTCATGGCTCTGTATGCACCACTGGCAAAGTTGTCGATTGTGAAATCATGTGTATAGCTGATGTTGTATTTAGCCCAATGCCATATAGCATAAACTTTCTGCTCTGTTGTCATGCCGTCAGTTATTATCTGGGACAGAATCTGAAGAGCGAGAGCGTTGGCAGCTTCCTGATAGTTAGGCTGAACAACAGCGGGCTTCTCTGTTACATTGATTGTAAGGGTAGCATTTGATGTATTGCCGCTCTTATCGGTTGCGGTAATATATGCCTCATATGTACCTACTGTATTAAGGTCAACTCCCGATGCATCGATGGAGAGAGTGATATCGCCTGCTACATCCAGGTTGTCGGTTACAGTGATACAGCTTGTGTATGAGAGTGAATTACCGACATACACTGTGGTAGATGCTGCCTGTATTATGGGAGCAGATGTATCGATTATAAGTTCTACAACAGGATATACATGGGTAGTATTACCACCTTCATCCGTTAGAACTACATCAAGAGTCTGGATTCCTTCAAGGGACCAGTCGGGATCTTCTGCAAATGAACATGTGACAGCAGTTGCATCGATGACATCTTTTACAAGCTGGTCGGCTGTATATGTTGCGCCATATCTTGCTTTTACGCTGATGGCATTAGCAGACGGCGACTCTGTATCAATATATGTAAGGACTGAAGTAGTATCATAGCCGTCAACATTTAAGAAGACATCATAGCTTCCGATAGTCAGTATTTCGGGATCGGGCAGATCCTCTGTGTAATAAATATCATATCCGGGCTCCATCAGGAATTCTTCGGGCTCGGGAGTGTTGTGAGACACAGTGAGCTCCATGACATACTCGCTCTTAACGGGGAGTATGGTGAGAGTAGCCGAGGATACAGTCTGGTTATAATTGCTGTCTGTTACGATGACTGATACGTCCTGCTTACCGTACAGAGTGAAATCAGGCTCTGCAACAAAGTCGGCAGATACAGGAGTGACATCGGTAATCGTATTTATGAAATCATCAAGAGTACATGTATCACCCATTGAGAGATATACATCATTTAATGAAACAGTGGGAGCAGTTTTATCAAGGAAATATCTGACAGACGGGCTTGTTGCATCATTGATATATGTATAATCGTTTGATACAGCCACATTTTTAAGAGATGTCATACCAGGTATGACCTCAAGTCCGTTTACCGATGATGTGACATTTTCCGATACAACAGGATCGCCTGCAACGATGTTGATACTATTATCACCACATCCTGCAAGCTGTGCCATTACTGTTGTCATCAGCAATATTCCAATTGCTGTCTTCTTTAATGATTTAAATGATTTCATGATTATCGTCCTGATCTTCTGCCGTTATTTCTTCCGGTTCCCCTTCTGTTATTTTTCCTTTTATTTCTTCTACGGGCATTTTCTGTCCGTGTTTTTACAAATACAAATCCGCCACCAACTGCGGCGACACCGATGATTACAGGGAGGATTATCTTGCCTGCTGATTTGCCGCCGTTTGCAGATACGCTGTTACCACTTGGCGATGCAGGTACATAATCGGCAGCTTCGGTTACTTCCTCGATAACAATCTTTTCCTTAACAGGAATTACTTCGTAAACATATGTATTACAGTCAGAGCAGAGACGTCTTGATACGCCTGTCTCCTCGTATGTAGCCTCAGTGACAATCTCTTCATCAGAGAGATGACTGTGAACAGGCACTTCATATGCACCTTTGTATGAATAACCGCACTCATTACATGTGTAGAGTGTGTATGTATATCCCGAACAGTCGCTTACAACCCGTTCCTCTGTGTATGTTGGATTACTGCAGTAGTGGGGGAGCAGGTCTGTGCTGTAGTCATATACCTCATTACGTGTGAAGTCTGATGAGTTGTTGGTATTTGTGAAATCCCAGTTCATTACTTCGCCCCAGAATTCTGCGCAGTAGGCACGTCTGTCTGTGTTATCCTCAAAGAATGTAATCATTCCTTCCGTACGGGTATTTGATACATAGCCCTGATAAACAGTGCCCTGAGGATAGAATACGTACATTCCGACAAGACCGCCGTTGTGAACATATCCGTGATCTGAATCATATCCGTCGATTTTGATTGTACATCCATCAAAGTCTATATATCCGGCACCATATGCACCACCCATGAACTGCTCGTCGCGGTTCTCGGCATCATTATCGATGCAGACGAGAGTCATGTCTGTATCTGTATTCTTTATTGATGATGCACCGCCGTATCCGACGATACCACCGACACCGAACATCTTGGCCGATACTGAGAGATATGCATATCCTTCGATGGTACATGAATCAATCTCGGTATTTTCGATATATCCTGCAAGAGGAGCTACAAAACAGTCTGTAGCAGCATCCTCAACCGAAACGTTTACGCCAAGGAGCTTCAAATTGGAAATGGTCGCTCCGTCAAGGACATCAAAGAGACCGGCAAACGATGTATCATAAACCTTCATGTTGCCGTCATATGTATCTCTTGTGGAACTTCCAAATGAGGAAACGGAGAGATTAAGGATTGCTCTGCCGTTGCCGTTAAATGTTCCGAAGAATGAAACAGGTGTCCAGTCGTATCCTGTCATGTCTATATCGTTCATCAGCTTGAATGAGCCGTAGGGCTCATCAGCAAGCTTGTATAAATCTTCGGGATAGTAGATGCATGTGACATCCTTTTCCTTGCCGGCAGCCTCACGAATCTCTGCTTCATTGTCGTCAGTGATATTTTCAAGGAGGTCGTTTTTGTTTACATCAAGACCTACAGTAGAGTATTCAAGTCCGAAACATGCATTTGAGTAAGGACCGTAATCATCGATGGTAAACCAGCACCACTGCTGGGACTCATGGCAAAGGTATGCATTACGGGCAATTACGATGGCCGGGTCTCCGTTAAATGATGAGAGAGGAGAACGGGCATCAAGATTTATTGTATTGGTATCTGACATATGCTTGTAAAACTTAGGGGTATTCCAGATACCGTATGTCTCAGCTGAAGATATGTCATATGTAGAATCAGCAGCTTTCTTAATAGCTTCCTCTGTAGCTGCACTTGTGAGCTGGTGCTGGCCGTGACCGTACTCGCCGTCAGCGGCATGAGTTACTACTACAAGGGGATGAGTCTGTCTGATGACACGTACTGCGTATGTGACTGCATCATCCCAGCTGATTGTGCTCTTGGCTCCCTCGAGAGTCTCTGACCATGCATCCGAAAAGTCTGAGGTTATAGGATAATTAGTGATACCTGCACACCAGAGACCGCAGAGCTTTTCATGCTCACGAATCTTAGATGCGGGATCATATACCCAGTGGTTCTCAAAATAGGCAACCTGAACAACCTTTCCTTGGTCTGTATAAATGGGAGGAATACTTCCAAAGAAGATATCTTCGTCATCAGCATGTGATGAAACAATGAGAATATCAGCCTCAGATGAAGGTGCATCCCATTTCTGAACATATGAAGGTACATCAGCAGAATCATAAGCATATATGTCAGCGATGCGCATTCCGTATACAGCTCCGTCATGGGTAGGAAGCTCGCTTGAATCTGCGATATTAATCGTAAATGAGTTGGTCTCCACAGGGAGCTCTATATATTCGTGGATAAAACCGTTGGTACCGTATGTGTATGAAGTACCGTCTATCTCCATGGTCCACTCAGGTACAAGGGAATCCCACACGATAAATGTACCGTGCATTTTTGTATCACAGCTCACGGTGACAGTTGTACCGGGCTGAAGAGTCAGTGATGTTGAATATGACTCATCAGTAAGTGTTGACCCACTGCTTCCATCAGAGACAGTAATGTTAAGATCCAGTACATTGTAGAACTTTGTTGCTTTATAATATTCGTCCGTACAGTCTCTGGATGACTCGATTGTAGTATCTATGGGAACTTTTGCGTATGAATCGATTGAATTAAACAGGCACAATGACGCACATAATACAGCCGTCATTGCTTTTACAAATGATTTTTTCACTTTATTACCTCAATAAAAAACCTCTTTTTTGTCGCTATACATTATTTATAGAACAAAACCAATACAAATTTTATATTTTTAGGGGCGGAAATTCAATAAAAACACAGATGATAAAACAATTTTCGTGGTATTTACAAATATAAGGATTTTTTGCGTAATTTTTATGTAATAATTTACAAGATAAACCCTGATTTTGCTTGACTAAAAGTCGCAGGAATGTATAATAAAAAAGGACTCGCGAAAAAACGGGTTGTAATAATTTCGAAAAAATTTAAATAAATTAATTGGAGGGTATTCGAAATGAACAAGACAGAATTAGTAGAAGCTATTGCAAAGGACGCAAAGATTTCAAAGGCTGCAGCTGATAAGGCTCTCAAGGCTTTAACAGACACAATCGAGAAAGAGCTTAAGAAGGGTGAGAAGGTTGCACTTATCGGCTTCGGTACATTCGAAGTTTCTAAGAGAGCAGCAAGAACAGGTAGAAATCCTCAGACAGGCGAGACAATCAAGATCAAGGCTGCTAAGACACCTAAGTTCAAAGCTGGTAAGGCTCTTAAGGATGCTGTTAACGGCGTTAAGAAGGCAAAATAATTTAGCTTAATACTTAATTAAAAGACCGGAGCATTTGCTTCGGTCTTTTTACTTTTTGGATAATGAGGTTTTATGGCAAATCTGTATGACGAACTGAAAAAACTGACCATAATGGAGAATGCTTACGATGACTGGGCTGATTACAGGGATAATCTGACAAAAATCATTGTTAGCGATACTGTGCCAAGGACAAATGTGGTGATAATCGGTGTTGGCGACTGCAACGACATTAATCTTAAGGTGCTGGCAGATCATTTTGATCTGGTATGTCTTGCTGACAGAAACATTCTCGATGTAAAAAGTCTTTGTGACAAATATAATATTGACACTGTAAAGAGGAATAATATATTCAGTCAGACCATTGACCTTGTCGGGATAAGCGATGATGCATACAGAAAAACGGCAGATGAAATAACCGGGTTTATGAAAAAGGGAAGTAAACTCCCGGATATTAGTGACCTGGCAGATTATGTCATAAAGAAATATTTGGATATGTATGAAAATGCAGTTCCGGATTTTAATGAGTTAAACACGGAATACGATTATGTCATAATAAGCGGTGTCTATTCCCAGCTTTTTAACATGCCGGCGATGATGTGGGAGGTATTTTCGGAGGATTATCATGATGGTGACGGGGAAAACGCAGTTGTTTATTATGAGATATCAAAGATTACGGATAAAAGGATTTCCGGAATTAATGATAAACTGCTAAAGATATCAAAAAGAGGCCTCATAACAAACAATGAAGCCAAAAGAGTGGGACGTAAGGGCGCCGTGGAAGGCGCATATCAGTTTTTTAAGGATATTCAGAGACGACTTGATGAAGGCTCTATAGATATAAAATCGTCTGAAAAGCTTTTGTGGCCGTTTGATCTAAGCCAGGAAAAGCTGTATGAGATGAGTTATATTCATCTTATAAATTCTTAAATCTGAATAATTTCGTAATGGAATAAATACACATGAGGCCGTAGCTGCCTATATCAAGCTGACGCAGGAATGTCTCTTCGGTGACAAATGTATTCTCTCTGGCGATTGCCCTGCGGCTCGGTGAAAACATAAGGAGAATATCGATATCCTTTGCAGTCAGAGGATGGTGCTTTTCCCACATATGATCGCAGAAAAACAGCTTGCAGGCCAGATTTCTTGAAGGGCACCCTGTATTTGTCTGGAGATGGCAGTACCAGCAGCATCCGTTTTTCATTTTCTGATGCTTGGGATCCTCGCATATACTGTCGTGATATTCGCAGCAAATGCAGTGGGCATCATTATATTCATCAATAAATTTACATGCCCGGTCATATATGAAACGGGTTCTTTTTTTATCATTCTTTATATTAAGGGCTGTCTCAAAGTCCTTTAATTCTTTTTCTCTGACCTTTCCCGATATATTAAAAGAAACAAAACAATAAAGCCATGACCTGTACAGCCACAGCTTTTTTTTGAATTTAGCATATTCCTCTTCTGTATTAATAATTATTTCTTTCTTTATCATTTATCCCACCACACCACAATCTGTAACTGTCTCTGTAACTATCTCTGTGTGAGATACGGGAGCAGTATCTGTCATAAGAGTACTGTAAATAATTACTCCGCCGATTACAATAGCGAGTGTAGTTGCAACTATGCTCATAAGAGTGAATAACTGATCTTCTATTAATGTTTTCTTTAATCTTGTTGTAGTATTCATAATATTTTACCTCCTTTGGAGTTAATATCATTTTTTTTGTTGATATAAATATAACTCATGAAGTGTTGCAGAAGTGTTGCAGTTTCGGGGAAAAATGAGGAAAAAATAAGATTTTTTGAAATTTTTTTAAAAATTACCATAAATTTCTGTTTTGCGTCCGTATCTAGAGTATAAAGGCAAGAAAAAAGATAAAAATCAGGGATTTTTGCTAATAACGAGATAAACAGGAGGATATGGTTATGAGAAAGAAAGTAAATGAAGAAAAAACAAAAAACGGTGTAAAGAAAGTCCGTATAACAGGTAAAAGGCTGTTTATAGCCCTTATCGGAGCTGCAGTGCTCTTTGCCGGATGCGGCGGGGACCACGGTGACAGAAGTGACAGGGATAAAGATAAAAAAGAATCAGCCACATACGAGACAAGAGACGGCGGAGGCGACTGCTACACAAACGATTTATCACTTTCCGGTGAGACATCAAAATCGTATAGCTATGACTATTATTCAGATGATATCTATGTGGCTGAAGCTGCAGCATGTGAGGAATATTATTATGATGATTATGAATATTATGATGATGCTTCATATGACAATTCGGGTAGTTACCAGACATCAAATGCTGAAATCCAGGGAGAGAATGCTGAGAATACAAACAGAAAGCTGATTCGCAATATTTCACTTGACCTTGAGACCCTTGAGTATGACGCACTTATAGGTACAATCAGGGCAAAGACAACAGCTCTTGGCGGATATATCGAGAGCAGCTATGAGTACAATGGAAGTACATATTATAGTGGCGAGTGCAGAAATGCCAGCATGACACTCAGAATCCCTGCAGACAGAGCTGATGAGATGATCAGCGAGATGGCTGATATATCAAATATCACAAGCAGAAATGAGAGCGTGAGCGATGTGACACTTACATATGTTGATATGGAGAGCCACAAGGAGATGCTTGAGATTGAACGTGACACATTCCTCGATATGCTTGAGCAGTGTGAAACGATTGAGGATATGATTTACATCGAGAACTGCCTCACAGACGTACGTTATCAGATAGAGAGCATGGAATCTCAGCTTCGCACATATGACAACCTCGTAGATTACACAACAATCAGCGTTTATATTAAGGAGGTTGAGGAACTGACACCGGTAGAGCCTGAGCAGGAGCCTACATTCTGGGAGAAAGTCAGCGACCAGTTCCATGAGAGCATTGAAGATTTCGGAGAGGATGCACAGGACTTCTTATTCAACGTAATCGAGGATCTTCCTTACATTATCCTCTGGGCTGTAATCCTTATCATTGCACTCATTGTAGTAAAGGTAATAATTAAAAAGATTACAAAGAAATACGGCGAAAAAATTAACAAGAAATTCGGCAAATATTTCGGAAAGAAAAATGATGTAACAGCTACTGCACCTGTAGAGGAGGTTAAGGCAGAGACAAGCGAAACAACAGAAACAGACACAAATAAGGAAAACGAGTAATCGCCGGATAGATAATCTGTATTAAAGAATGTTATAATTAATCCTGTATCGTCATATATGATGGTACAGGATTTTTTATTATGAAAAAAGATAAAGAACCGGAAGACAGCGTAAAAATAAAGACGGATATTCACCTCGTACGAAGCCTGATAGCCATTTTCGTTCTTATAGCAATGATATCTTTTGCTATAACTTTTTTGCGTGTACAGATAAGTAATGCATCAAACGAAGAGCCTAAATACAAATACCATTATGTATTTGTGGGCGGAGATGACAATTCACGGATGATAGACAGTATATACAACGAAACCGTAAAGTACGGTGACACGGTTGGAGTATACGTGGAGACGCTGGATGTACCTGATGACAGCGACGAGGCATACGCGGACAAGATCAGGATGGCGGTAGCCATGGGGGTCGACGGCATCATACTTCCGGCTGAGGATACGGATATATTCAGGGAGGCGATAGACGAGGCTACTGCAGAGGAAATCCCTGTAGTGACAATTCTCTCAGACTGTCCGTCCAGCCTTCGTAAAACCGTGATTAAGCAGGATTATTATGACCTTGGCAGAATGTATGCCAGAGGTATCATCGGTATAGCCGATGTGAGGGAACTTAATATTGCCGTGCTCACAAGCGATAAATACAGCGGACTGTTTATGGACGGATTAAGGGATACCCTGGCAAATGAGGGTAACCATTTAAGTGTCAGTCTCATTACAAATGATGTGACTGATATGCCCAATTTCAGGCTGATGAATCTGGTTGAGGAACTGCTGACAGATGAGGAACAGGATATAGATATACTCCTTTGTCCCGATGAGTACGGTACACAGATCGTATATCAGGCCATAAAGGACTACGACCTGACCGGCAGTGCAAAGCTGATCGGATACGGAATAACGGAATCACTGCTAAGGGCCGTATCTGCAGGAGAGGTATCGGCACTTGTCTATATCGATTCGGTACAGACAGGTATGCTTTGCGTGGATGCACTGACCAATTATAAAGAGTCAGGGATAACCAGGGATGTGATAACGGCAGAAAATATCATTATCACAAAAGACAATATAGAGAGGTATCTGGATGAGTAGAAAGCCGAGACAATTACAAACCCAGATAATCTGTATATTTATGCTGACATTCGGCATCATGCTGCTGGCCAATATCTATATATTCAGCAGTATGAGGTCCCTTATCGACAGCATGGACAGGGCCTATGACGGAAACAGAAGGCTCACCGAGATGCGTCAGGTCATAGACAGGATCCAGACCCAGCTTGATGATTATATGAGTACCAAGGATGAAGGCGAGTTAAACAGCTTTTATGAGAATGTGGAGATATACAAGGGTATCATCGCCCCCCTCTCTCACAGTGGTGTCATGACAAAAGAGCAGATAAGGGAGAATGCCATAGTCAATCTCTCTACAGAATATATCAGGTCAATCAATAAGGCAGTGCTCTCAAAGAAAAGCGGTGATGTACTCCAGTACCAGGAGGATTATCTCATTGCCAGAAATGATTATGACAATCTGACATCATATATGGCTGACTTAAATACAGGCAGCTTTCAGGACAATTCATTCAGATATGAAAAGATGTATGAGGTAATGGACAGGTCCGAGTATATATACGGATTCATACTCGTCATGATGGCTGCTCTTGACATACTGCTCCTGATCATCCTGATACGCAGGCTCATGAAACCTCTTCAGGATCTGGTTCATACTGCAAATGAGGTAGGTGACGGCAATCTCGATGTCACTCTCCCGGAGACCCAGGAGTACAACGAGATAGGTATAGTAAATACAGCCTTTAATAACATGATCGTCAGTCTGAAGGAATATATCAGGTCAATCAATAAGGCAGTGCTCTCAAAGAAAAGCGGTGATG
>JAEEGL016517058.1_pt1 | contig 14146 bp, 10 predicted proteins | sample 9134231 | NCBI WGS metagenome assembly JAEEGL01 (sample SAMN16246548, study PRJNA631951) | gut metagenome | biome: gut microbiome; feature: rumen; material: fiber-attached | host: Bos | place: Iran: Karaj | collected 2018-10 | reverse complement strand
TGTGACAAACGCGCCTCATAGGAATTCGCTTCCGATTACAGCCTGATAATTGCTTCAAGACAATAAAAAAAGGCGGGCGTGTTCCCCCGCCATTTACTTTTTAGCATGTATATCCAATTAAATCAAGTCCCTTTTTGCCATACACGTATGATTTCGGCGTGAAATGTTTTCGGAAACATGAGCACCAGTTCCGCATGTTCCAGCCCGCGGAATTCCCGCACCGTTGTCTGCGGGAAGATCTTCTTCACATATGCGCGGTTCCCAGCCCGTGCTTTCTTTTCGCCTTCGCCGTACCAGTACTCGATCGTTGTATCGATCTCCGGAACCGGATCCGGCATGGTGTAATTATTAGCGGACCAGAACACGTTGTATATCGTTCTGTAAGAATAATGATCCTTTTCAAATTCAAAGATCCTCCGGTAGTGTTCTTCCGGGTCTTCACCTGCCGGGGTCCAGCGGTCCGGCGGAGCTGCAAGCTTCATCACCGTCATGTTCTTAGTCGCAAGTGATATGGAGAGAAAGTCTTTTGCGGCGATGAGCCTGCAGATCCAGCGCGGATACGGATACGGCGTGATGCCGGCATCGATCACTGCTTTTTTCACAGGGATGTTCTCCGCCGCAAGGAAGCGCACCACCGTTGCTCCGCCGAGTGATACCCCATACATCAGATCCACTGCTTCAATATCATGTGCTCTGAGGTAATCCGCTGCCTGTTTTGCATAGGTTTCCACAGAATCAAAATCAGTCCCGCTTTCATCATGACCGTCTGCCGCAAACAGAAGTACGTGGAAATCAGATGACATTTCCCGGGCTGCCGGTTCAAACACCCACCATGGCTCCGCCGTACACTGAAACATCGTCATGACATGTGGATTTTCGGTTCCGTATTCCAATACTTTCATCGTCTTTTTATTTTTTCTCTGCTTTCTTTGTCATCACGGCTGCTGCACACGGGATGCGTCCGTCTGCGAGGAACACCTGCACATCCTCGTATCCGGCATCGCGGAAAAACCGTTCATAGGACGCCGTGGTGAACTGCCGTTTGAAATCCGCACCGGCCTGTCCGATCACATCGGAGAACCTGCTGTTCTTTCCGGTTTCCTCTTTGTTCATGTATGTCGGGATGATCAGTTTCCCGCCGGTTCTGCATACCCGGTTCAGTTCTTCCATTGCTGTGAACGGATCATCCAGCAGATGGATCACATTCGCCGCAATTACCTTGTCAAAGCGTTCGTCCGGATATGGGAGTGCGGTGATATCCGCCTGCTCAAACGTGATATTGGAATACGCCCTGCAGTTTCTCTTCGCGTGTTCCAGCATCTTCTTTGAATAATCCGTTGCGGTCACATGAGCACATCTGCCCGCGATAACCGCGGTTAACATTCCTGTCCCGCAGGCACATTCCAGCACGGTATCCCCGGATTCCAAAAGACCGGAAATGATTGCCTTCAATGCTTTGTGTGTTTTCCGGTTGATGACATTCACAAAGATGTCATATATTCCTGCCACATTGTCCCAGAACATCATTCCGTCCCTCTGCTCATATACAGCAGTCCTGCCATCATCCAGAGGTTGGCTGCGCTGATCCAGCCTGCCGCAAGCACATTGGTCAGGGCACGATCTCCGAAAAGCTTCATCACTGCCAGCCAGACAAATCCGAACAGAAGCGAGAAGATGCGGCACCAGCGCGGATACGGCGTATATCCGCCGGAAAATGCCTTCCACTGCGTGATCATCACGATCAGGAAGAACACGAGAAAAATAACCGCTGCCGGAATCAGAAACCACATCACCCATCCCAGCAGTTCGCCGTATACCGCATCCGGATGAAATGCATAAAACCGTTTCAGAAGCCATACGCACATACAGCACGGGACATGGACACCGCATCCCCCGAAGGCAAGGCAACCGATGATCCCGGCCCGGTATGCATGGGCAATCTTCGGTGAATACGACTGTATCATGCGGTATACCGCAAACCAGCACAGGCATTCCATGGGAATGAAAACCAGTCCCAGCATTGCCGAGGCATAAATGCGTGCATGGGATACGGACAAAAATCTTGTGAACATCCCCGGGATCTCCGTGACTTTGGGATCACTGACACCCCATCCCAGCAGCACATCCCCCAGCATCACCATGCAGGCGGAAAATATCCCGAGTTTCAGAAGATGCCGGATCCGCTTCCCGTCAAATTTCTCTTCCGTTTCCGCTGTCCTGTTTTCCATACGCACTCCATTTCGGTCCTGTTCCGCTATTAGTTAGTATACTCTAACCTACGTTAATAATAAAAGACCTGAAGCATATTTCAGCTTCCGGTCTTTCTGCGTCAGATATTACTCTTCGCTCAGCGCGTGTTCCGCAGCCTCGGTAAGAGGTGCGGTCTTCGGCTGATAATCATCTGCCTCATCCGGATCGCGGCGCGAACTTTCGTCCGGCTGCTTCGCGGCATTCAGTTCTTCCAGCTGACGCGCACGTTCCTCGCGGTATTCACGGAGGCGGTTCGCCTTCATGACGATGCGGTCTGTTGTCTCACGCTGGCAGTCGGTGCGTCCCGTACCTGCAGGGATGAGAGAACCGAGAATGACGTTTTCCTTGAGACCCTGGAGTGTATCCGTCTTGCCGCGGACGGCAGCGTCGGTAAGCACACGTGTGGTCTCCTGGAAGGATGCGGCTGACAGGAAGGAGTCGGTCTCAACCGCTGCTTTGGAAATACCAAGCAGGATCGGCTGATACTTCGCAGGCTCCTTGTCCTCATCAAGCAGCTGGTTGTTGATCGCAACCATGCTGGAGATGCTGAGGGTCTGGCCGGCGCTCAGTTCGGAATCACCCGGTTCGGTGACCATGACACGCCGCAGCATCTGGCGGATCATAACCTCAAGATGCTTGTCGGAGATATCGATGGACTGACCGGAGTAAACCTTCTTGACTTCCTTCAGAATGTATTCTTCGACCGCGCGGGTTCCTGCCACTGCGAGCAGTTCCTTCGGGGCGATGACACCTTCTGTCAGAGCTTCGCCTGCCTTTACAACCGTACCGACCTCGATCGTGGAGAGCTTCGGCTGGGTGCGGTCGCACTTGTGGACGATGGTGTCGTTTTCATTCGCAACGGTGATGGCCATGGTTCCATTTTCGGTATCACCGGAAATATCGGTAACCGTACCGTCAACCTTGGAGATGACTGCGACGCGCTTCGGCGTACGTGCTTCGAACAGCTCCTCAACACGCGGGAGACCCTGCGTGATATCACCGGATTTGTTCGCGACACCGCCGGTGTGGAAGTTACGCATGGTGAGCTGGGTACCCGGTTCACCGATCGCCTGGGCAGCCATGACACCGATCGCTTCACCCGGTTCAACCGGATTGCCGGTAGCCATGTTGCGGCCGTAGCACTTCGCGCAGATTCCGTTCGGCGCTTCGCAGGTGAATACGTTGCGGATGTTGACTTCCTCAACGCCTGCGTCAACGATCTTCTGAGCAAGATCGCTTGTGAGGTAGGTGTTCTCCTCTACGAGCACTTCACCGGTCTTATGATCGATGACATCGCGGGCGGTGTATCTGCCGTCGATACGCTCGAAGAGATGCTCGATGATGGAGTCGTTCTTCTCATCCCGCAGCGTGCGCACCGGATAACGCTTGGTGGTTCCGCAGTCGAGCTGGTCGATCACGCCTTCATCGTTTTCGAATTCACCCTTGGTAATAATGACTTCCTGCGCGACATCGACGAGACGTCTTGTCAGGTAGCCGGATTCAGCGGTCTTCAGAGCGGTATCGGTAAGTCCCTTACGTACACCGTGGGTGGAGATAAAGAACTCGGATACGCTCATACCTTCACGGAAGCACGAGTAGATCGGGACTTCGATGATGGACGGCTGATATTCCTTCTTGGACTTGGACTGTGTCGGACGGGCCATGAGTCCGCGCATGCCGGCGAGCTGGGTGAAGTGGTTCTTGTTGCCTCGCGCACCGGAGACCGACATCATGTTGATCGGGTTCATACGGGCCATACCGTTCATCAGGTCGTCACCGACGCTGTTCTTGACGGTATCCCACAGCTTGGAGAACGCTTCCTCCCACTCCGCGTCGGTCAGAAGACCTCTGTCGCGGAGGGCATTCAGCTGATCTGCCTTCTTCTTTCCTTCTTCGACCAGTACTTCCTTGTGCGGAGCGACAGAGATGTCGGACAGCGCAACGGTCATGCCGGCGAGTGTGGAATAGAGGTAGCCCATGTCCTTGAGGGAGTCAAGGATATCGGAGGTACGGACATCCGGTGAATCAACATCGCCGGTTCCGTTCTTGTACTTCTCGAATACTGCGGCGATCAGGTTTCCGAGGTCGCCCTTCTTGAATTCGCTGGTGACCGGACGGCTCTGGATCTCTTTCCTGATATCCGTGCCCGGTTCCACGAAGTCATCGTTCGGGGTTACGCGGAGGTTCGCCTCATTGCATTCGTTGAGGTACGGGAAGTCTGCCGGGAAGACATTGTTGAAGATGATCTTTCCGACGGATGTCAGCAGGTAGCAGCTGTTCTGATACTCGGTAAAGCAGGTCTTTCCGACTTTGTTGCCGGGGATCGCGATACGGGTATGCAGGTGAACTTCGCCTGTCTGATACGCTGCGAGAACTTCGTTGACGTCTTTGAAGATATGACCTTCATTGTCGCCGAACCTTCTCCAGCGCTCTGCTTCTGTCTTGAGTCCGAGTTCTTCCAGACGGTCCGCCTTCTTATAGAATTCGTCCGCGGTGCACTCCATGTTCAGATAGAAGTTTCCGAGAACAAGGTCCTGTCCCGGGGTAACGATCGGCTTTCCGTCCTTCGGACCGAGAATGTTGTTGGCACCCAGCATGAGAACTTCCGTCTCTGCTCTTGCCATCTCACTCAGCGGCAGATGGACCGCCATCTGGTCACCGTCGAAGTCCGCGTTGAACGCCGGGCATACGAGCGGATGGACACGGATTGCATGTCCGTCGACCAGTTTCGGGAAGAACGACTGGATACCGAGACGGTGGAGTGTCGGGGCACGGTTCAGGAAGACCGGGTGGCCTTCAATTACCGTTTCCACAGCATCCCAGACACGGGCATCCTGTTTGTCAATCAGCTTTTCGGCTGTCTTCGGATTTGCGGCAATCTGCTGGTTGACCAGTTCGTTGATAACAAACGGCTTGTACAGCTGAATCGCCATTTCCTTCGGCAGACCGCACTGCCACATCTTGAGGTTCGGTCCGATCGCGATAACGGAACGTCCGGAGAAGTCGACACGCTTGCCGAGGAGGTTCTGACGGAACCGTCCCTGCTTACCCTTGAGGGAATGCGACAGCGACTTCAGGGCACGTCCGCCCGCACCGGTGATCGGCTTGGAGCGGCGTCCGTTATCGATCAAAGCATCGACTGCTTCCTGCAGCATACGCTTTTCGTTCTGAACGATGATGGCAGGTGTGCCGAGCTCGAGCAGCTTCTTGAGACGGTTGTTTCTGGTGATGACACGGCGGTAAAGGTCGTTGAGATCACTTGTTGCGAAACGTCCGCCGTCCAGCTGCAGCATCGGTCTGAGATCGGGCGGGATAACCGGAAGCACAGTGAGAATCATCCATTCCGGACGGTTGTCGCTGTTGCGGAAGCTGTCAACGGTCTCCAGGCGCTTGATGAGTTTCTTGCGCTTGTCGCCGGCAGCCTTTTCCAGTTCCTCGCGGATACTGTTGTATTCCTTTTCGATATCAACCTGCTCGAGCAGTGTCTTGACTGCTTCGGCGCCGGTTGCGGCCGAGAAGCTTCCCGGACCGTAGATCGCGGTATTCTCACGGAATTCGCGCTCGGAAAGGATCTGTTTGTAAGTGAGCTTGGTATCGCCCGGATCGGTAACGATCCAGGAGACGAAGTAGACTACTTCCTCCAGGGATTTGGGAGGAACATTCAGCAGCAGGCTCATTCTGGACGGAATGCCGCGGAGATACCAGATGTGCGCTACCGGAGCTGCAAGTTCGATATGACCCATGCGCTCGCGGCGGACGCTGCTCTTGGTGATCTCAACGCCGCACTTGTCGCAGACGACGCCCTGATACCGGATCTTCTTGTACTTTCCGCAGGCGCACTCCCAGTCCTTTGTGGGACCGAAGATGCGTTCGCAGAACAGACCGTCTTTTTCCGGCTTCTGTGAACGGTAGTTGATGGTCTCCGGCTTCTTAACTTCGCCGTAGGACCAGGATCTGATACGTTCCGGTGATGCGAGTCCGACTTTGATTGCACTGAACTTATTGATATTCATCGTCCGTATCCTCCTTTACTCTCCGTATGTGTCCATGTCATCGACACCGACAACGGCGGCTTCCGCCACATCGTCGTCTTCCGGTTCACCAGACTCATTGAGCGTGCTCATTCCGCTGGTGTCTTCCATACCGAAGGCATACTGCTGACGGCTCATGTCAAGCGTCGCTTCCTCTTTCAGCTCCTGCTTCTCAAGTTCCTTGAGATCCGTGAAGTTGCCTGCCTCATCCTGCATGCGGACATCCACAGCCAGAGCCTGGAGTTCGTGCACAAGAACGCGGAAGGATTCCGGAATGCCGGGATCCGGCAGATTCTTGCCCTTGACGATCGCTTCATAGGTCTTGGTACGGCCGGTGATGTCATCACTCTTGACCGTCAGGATCTCCTGCAGTGTATGTGCAGCGCCGTATGCTTCGAGAGCCCAGACTTCCATTTCACCGAAACGCTGGCCGCCGTTCTGCGCTTTACCGCCGAGCGGCTGCTGTGTAACGAGGGAGTAAGGTCCTGTTGCACGGGCATGGAGTTTATCGTCTACCATGTGGGCGAGCTTGATCATGTACATGACGCCGACCGAGATGCGCTCGTCATACGGCTCACCGGTCAGACCGTCTGTCAGAAGGTATTTGCCGTCAGGCGATGTGCCTGCCTCTGCCATGATGTCTCTGAGGTCTTCGTTGGATACACCGTCGAAGACCGGTGTTGCGAATTTGCAGCCGAGGCTGCGTGCAGCCATGCCGAGATGCACCTCAAGCACCTGTCCGATGTTCATACGGGAAGGAACGCCGAACGGGTTGAGCATGATATCGATCGGTGTGCCGTCCTGCATGTACGGCATATCCTCGATCGGCATGATGCGGGAAATGACACCCTTGTTTCCGTGACGGCCGGCCATCTTGTCACCTTCGGAAATCTTACGTTTCTGAACGATGTAGACTTTTACGACCTCATTGACTCCCGGCGGCAGTTCGTGATCCTTCCGCTTGAAGACGCGGACACTGTGCACGATGCCGGCACCGCCGTGCGGTACCTTCAGGGAGTTGTCACGGACCTCGCGGCTCTTCTCACCGAAGATCGCGAGCAGGAGTTTTTCTTCCGGAGTGACTTCAGACTGGCCTTTCGGGGTGACCTTACCGACCAGAATGTCGCCTTCCTTCACCTCAGCACCGACCATGACGATACCGCGCGCATCAAGATTGCGGCATGCGGCTTCCGCCACGTTCGGGATATCGCGGGTGATTTCTTCCGGACCGAGCTTTGTCTCACGGCATTCGATGTCGTATTCCTCGATATGAATCGAAGTGTAGACATCTTCACGGACCATGCGCTCGCTCATGATGATCGCATCCTCGTAGTTGTATCCGTGCCATGTCATGAAGGCAATCAGCACGTTCTGACCGAGGGCGAGCTCACCGCTTTCCATCGCAGGGCCGTCCGCGAGAATATCGCCCCGTTCCACGCGCTCGCCGTCAAAGACGATCGGGTGCTGGTTGAGGCAGGTGGACGCATTGGAGCGGCGGAATTTGGTCAGTTCATATTCATGATCCGTACCGTTGTCTTCCGTAACCACAATTCTGTCCGCATCGACGTAGCTGACGACACCCGGAGCGGTCGCGACACACGCAGCACCCGAGTCACGGGCGATGTGGTGTTCGATACCGGTGCCGACGAACGGGCTGTGCGGATTCAGCAGAGGAACTGCCTGTCTCTGCATGTTCGCGCCCATCAGCGCACGGGTGCAGTCGTCGTTTTCAAGGAACGGGACACAGGATGTCGCAACCGAAACGATCTGGCGCGGCGAAACGTCCGCGTAGTCGATCTGGCTGCGGTCGGCCATGATCGTTTCACCTGCTTTACGGGCAACGATACGGTCGCCGATCAGACGTCCGTCCTTGATCTCGTTTGCCTGCGCGATGATGTGATCATTCTCTTCATCCGCAGACATGTATTTGATGTCATCTGTGACCTTGCCGTCCACAACTTTCCGGTACGGTGTCTGAATGAAACCGTACTCGTTGACTTTCGCATAAGTCGTGAGGTAGGAGATAAGACCGATATTCGGACCTTCCGGTGTTTCGATCGGGCAGATACGTCCGTAGTGCGAGTTGTGAATATCACGCACTTCGAATCCGGCGCGCTCACGGGTGAGTCCGCCCGGGCCAAGCGCGGAGATACGGCGCTTGTTGGACAGCTCTGCCAGCGGGTTCTGCTGGTCCATGAACTGGGACAGCTGCGAACTGGAGAAGAACTCCTTGATCGCCGAAGTCAGCGGACGGATATTGGTCAGCTGCTTCGGTGTCAGCGCTGTCGAATCAGACAGGGACATGCGGTCCTTGACCGTACGCTCCATACGGGAGAGACCGATCCGGAACTGGTTCTGAATCAGCTCGCCGACCGTACGGATACGGCGGTTGCCGAGCATATCGATGTCATCGGCGCTGCCGATGCCGTCAAGCATGTTCAGCTCATAGCTGTACAGCGAGTACATATCGGACATCGTGATCGTGTGCTTGGTGTTCAGCGGATCGCCGCCGATCACCTTGACCGGATGTCCGTCTTCCGCAAGGATCGTCACTTCCTGGACACAGGCACCGACCAGCCAAGCGCTGACTTCATCGCTTCCTGCTTCCATGACGATATCCGTCACACGGTTTTTATCTGCTGTGGAAAGCGGTACGAGAACATCATCCGGCACATAGCGGGATACGACGTTCGAACCGTCTTCATTGACAACATCCTTTCCGTCCATTGTCACACGGCCGATGGAGAACATCCGGGAGCCGAGATCGAGAATCGCGGTGACATTGTCGTTTGTGAGCTTCGCTTCGGAAGCGATGATGCCGGCATATACCGTAACGGTCGTGAATTCCTTCGCGATCGCCTTGACATCTTCCGGTGTCAGGATCGTGCCCTGCTCATAGCTGACCTTCTTGCCGTCAAGATCGGTCGCAAGAATACGTCCGACCAGCGCATTGGTCCAGGAGGTCTCCATCTCGGCGGTAACCGGATGGGAGAACAGGTAGTTGTACGGAAGTGCCCGGCAGCTGATGCCCTTGTTGATCTCCGGACGGAGCGCATCGCGCTCTTTCTGGCCGATCAGGACATTCTTCTTGAAGATCACTTTTCCGTCAGCACCGACAAGATCCTTCTGCAGCACGTGTCCTTCCATACGGTCGAGCACGTTCAGCTTCTTGAGAACCTTGTAGCGGCCTGCTTTGGTCAGGTCATACCGGCGGTAGTCGAAGAACTTCTGATCCATCGTGGTGAGGGATCCCTCTTCGGTGGCGATTTCGTCCGCGCGCTGGTTCATGTAGACAGCCATGAGCGCTTCCTTCGTCGTCTTTGTCTTCTTGTCCGCGTCAAGGGTATGACACAGTTCCTCGTAATTTCCGAATACGCTGGTATACAGCATCATGTATTCGTTGAGATGTTCGGTTTCCTGTTCCGGAACGATTACATCCGGATACAGTTCAAAGCGGAGTGCCTTGAGGAGCTTCTCCATCTTTGAGTAGTCGAACGCATTTTCGTTGCGCTCAATATTAAGCGACATGCCGATCGCCTTGAAAAGAATCGTGGAAAGTACTTTTCTTCTGCGGTCGATCGAGCAGTACATGACACGGCCGAGGGCCGCTTTCTTTTCATCGGACATGAATTCGAGCCATGTTCCGCGGCTCGGAATCAGTTCGCAGGTGTACGTATCGCGGCCGGTGCGCTCTTCCGAAATAATGTCGAAATATGCGCCCGGGGAACGGACGATCTGCGAAACGATGACACGTTCTGCGCCGTTAATGATGAATGTGCCCGTCGGAGTCATCAGCGGGAAGTCGCCGAGGAAGACCTCCTCCCACTTCGTCATGACTTCGCCGGTTTCCTGATCCACCATTTCCAGTTCCATCTTCGCTTTTAAAGGAGCGCAGTAGTTGGCTTCCCGGTATTTGCACTCTGATACAGAGTACTTCGGCTCACCGAACTCATAGTCGATAAACTTGAGCTGAATATTTCCGCCGAAGTTACGGATCGGATAGATGTCGTTGAACACCTCCCGGATGCCGTCTTTCAGAAACCATTCAAAGGATGCTGTCTGGATTTCCGTAAGATCCGGAAGATCCAGGCCCGCCGACACTTTTGAGTAGTCGCGGCGGACAGCTTTGTTGCCGTACTGAACAACGTGGTATGAATTCTTTTTTTCCATCTTCGCCATCCTTTCGCCTGCACTGTTGAAACACCGAAAGGGGGCAGTATCCCCCGTATATTTCCGGTAATTTGTCAACTTATAATTTTAACATTTTATATAATTCCGCACCAGTTTACTGTCTGATGCATTTCAGAACCCAGTAGCCTCTGTCGCGGTCGATCAGATCGCAGGATCCGTACAGTTCCGCCAGCTTGTTCATGGCGCTTTCCGCACCCTGATTGCGGCGGATCACCGCGTAGAACACTCCGCCATCCGACAGATGCGCATAGGCTTCATCGAACATCCGGTACACCGTCTTTTTTCCGGCCCGGATGGGAGGGTTCGTTATGATGGCTGAGAAAACTGCAGAACCGAGCGCTGCCAGTCCGTCAGACTCCACGACCGTTACCGGCGCATGGTTCTGTTCACTGTTCAGCGCTGTCAGTTCAAGCGCTCTCGGGTTTACGTCACCTGCGGTGACCTGAAGATCGGGCCAGGTTCCTTTCAGAACGACCGCAATCACCCCGTATCCGCAGCCCATGTCAAAGACACTGCCGCTGATGAGGGGCTCATCTTCCGCGACTGCCTTCAGGAGCGTATGCGTACCGTAGTCCACTTCGCTCTTTGAAAACACGCCGTCATCCGTGGTGAACCGATACTCCCGCCCCCCGAAGAAATACGTGATATCTCTCCTGCGCGAAGGAAGATCCCGGTTGTCCGTAAAGTAGTGTTTACCGTCCATCCGCACGTCTCCTTTCATAGGGGCGAAAAGCCAAGAGCGCTGAAAGCACCCTCGGCTTAGTCAGTGAAATACTGTTACAGGCGATTATTTGTATTCAACAGTAGCACCTGCATCCATCAGCTGCTTCTTAATGTTGTCAGCTTCTTCTGTAGGTACATCCTTCTTGATCTCTGCAGGGAGAGCATCAACAAGCTTCTTCGCATCGACAAGGCCGAGACCTGTGATTGTACGAACAACCTTGATAACGCCGACCTTGGCATCACCAACGCTGGTCAGAACGACTGTAACGTTCTTCGGCTCTTCAGCAGCAGCCTCTGCCGGAGCAGCAGCAACAGCAACCGGAGCAGCAGCGCTTACGCCGTACTTCTCTTCAATTGCCTTTACGAGTTCGTTGAGTTCGAGAATTGTAGCTTCATCAAGAAACGCGAGAATTTCGTCTTTTGTTAACTTTGCCATTTTATTTTTCCTCCTCTATTAGGCAGCCGCCTCTTCAGCGGGTTTTTCTTCTGCAGGGGCAGCAGCCTCTGCCGGTGCACCTGTGCCCTTCTGTTCAGCAACAGCATTGACTGCACGTGCGAACTGGGATACCGGTGCCTGTAATACTGAAAGCAGCATGGACAGCATGCCCTCGCGGTTGGGAAGCGCGGAGAGTTCTTTGATCGTGTTTTCATCAACAACTTTGCCCTCGACGATTCCGCCTTTGAGAACCAGCGCCTTGTGCTTTTTCGCGAACTGCGCAAGAATGCGGCTCGCTGCGGTTTCATCCTGTCCAAAGACCAGCGCGTTAGGACCTGTAAGAACGCCCTTCAGATCGCTGAGGTCTGCAGCATCTGCGGCAAGAGAAGCGAGTGTGTTCTTGTACACCTTCATCTCAACATTCTCTTCACGCAGCTTTCTGCGCAGTTCAGTGACTTCGGCAACGCTCAGGCCGCGATATTCCGCGATGACAGTGGAACCGGAATTCTTGAACTTGTCAGCAATTTCGGTGACAACGTTCTTTTTGCTTTCTAATACCGCCTGATTCATTCCTTCACCTTCACCTTTCCTGTTATCGCCTACCGCAATGATATAAAAGCCCTCGCAGACAGCAAGGGCTTAAAAGTTCTTAAAACACATGAAACTTTCAACCTCGGTAACATGATTAAGCTTTCGCCGTTACTGTCTTTGGTATCGATAACGATCAATATCATACTCTCCGGCAGTAATCATGTCAACCAATAATTCAGCTGAAAGCGCCTCTTTTTTAATATCCTTTTGCAATGTCAACCGGATGCTTCAGCGGTCTGCCTTCGGCGTACCGCACAAAGTCCTCCAGGAACAGCTGCACGATGCGCTCCACGGTATAGGGCAATGAGGTATCCCCTGCCACATGGGGTGTGATCAGAAGATTCGGGCAGTTCCAGAAGGAATCTCCTTCCGGGATCGGTTCCGTCTCAAACACATCGAGTGCCGCGTATAACCGGCGGCTGTTCAGTTCCTCTTCCAGTGCCTTCTGGTCGATGCAGATGCCTCTTCCGACATTGACGATCAGCGCGTCAGCAGGCAGAAGTTCCAATTGTTCTTTACCGATCAGATGCGCTGTTTCCGGGGTGCCGGGAAGCGACAGAATCAGAATATCGGTTTCGGGGAGAACGGAATTCAGATCAGATACCTGCACGATCCGCTCAAACAGATCTCCGGGATTCTTCCCGCTCCGGTTGACACCGGTTATCGATGCCGGCGCAAAGGAGCGAAGCCGCACCGCTGCAGTCTGCCCGATATCGCCCGTTCCCAGCATCGTGATCCGGCTGCCGTGAATGGAGCGCATGGACAGATTCCGCATCCACTTCCGCTCGTTTACGATCTGCGTGTATTCTGCCTGGCGGCGGAACACCTCGAGAATCATCATGATGATATGCTCGGCAATCGTGACACCGTACGCACCGCTCGAACAGGTCAGCACTGCCTGTCCGTTTTTGAATGCTTCACAGTCCGTGAACTGATTGACACCGGCGCTCGGCGAGCACTGCCACCGCAGATTTTCTGCCATGGCCGTCAGTTTTGAAGAGGTGGAGAACAGCACCTCCGCTTCCCTGATCGTTTCCTCTGCCTCGTTCACAGATTCATAAAACCGCACTTCATATCCGTAACCGGATACGGTGCTTTCAATGTCCATCCGCTGCGCTTCCGTGGTTTCCGGAAGAACAACACTCACAATGCGGGAACGGTTTTCGCTCATACTGTCATTTCCTTTTTCTATATGTCTGATTGTAAAACAGAAATCCGGACTCCATGAGCCCGGATGCATTAACCATTGATCAGAAGCCGAATACCATGCCTGCACATGCGGCTGCGATGATGAGGAAAATCGGATGCGGTGTCTTTTTGGGAAGCTTATACCCTGCAAACAGGACAGCGAACAGAATGATCGACTTCCAGTTGAAGAACGCAGCGATTCCGCCTCCCCCTGCCGCAAAGGCATCGGTATGAAACAGCGCCACCAGAAAGATACTGATGACAGCGGAGAGAATGAATCCCGACACTGCCGGCCGAAGACCGGAGAAGATGCCCTGCACGGCTTCAAACTTTTTGAAACGCTCCAGCACGCCGGCAATGATCGTGACAACGATCACGCTCGGCGCGACCAGAGAAAGCGTCGCAGCGATGGCACCCGGGATGCCAAACATCGAATAGCCGACATAGGTAGCCATGTTTACGCCGATCGGGCCCGGTGTGCTTTCACTCACCGCCAGCATCGTCGCCACATCATCGAGTGTGAACCATCCATATTTCAATGACATCTCCCTCAGAAGCGGGATCGTTGCGTAACCCCCGCCGACCGCGAAGAGACCGGTCTTGAAATACTCCCAGCAGAGCAGAAGAAATTCCTTCATTCCGTTTCTCCTTTCCGCTTCTTCATCAGATACATCGCATACCCGGTGAATCCGGCAAGAATGACAAGCACGAAGGTCGGGACCGATGTGAAGTAGCT
>JAEEGL013722461.1_pt1 | contig 14146 bp, 15 predicted proteins | sample 9134231 | NCBI WGS metagenome assembly JAEEGL01 (sample SAMN16246548, study PRJNA631951) | gut metagenome | biome: gut microbiome; feature: rumen; material: fiber-attached | host: Bos | place: Iran: Karaj | collected 2018-10 | reverse complement strand
TGCTGCAAGGACAGCCAACATAATGGCTGCATTTTGTTTGTTCTTCATAATTTCCAGGCGTTTAGTTCTGCCACAACCAATGCAAGGTCACGCTGGGCTTGCAGACGGTGGCTGGGCTACGGCATAGATGATTTTCTTGTTTTTCATCTTGCTGATTATTTGAACATGGATAATAGGCATACACATCCCTGCGTAAGGGACGGTATGCAAAAAGTCTCTCTATCGGAAATCAGCAAAAAGGAGGAGCACGAAGTCCTTTACTGCGGGCTACGAAATCCGTATGCCCACTGGCTGTATATGGCCGTCGCTTGACATGGTCTTCGCTATTTTCTGAGATATACGATAATTCGTATAATTCGATGGCTGCCTGCCATATCAGGCCGCCATCATCTGTATTTTGAGATAAGTCAACGGACCAACTGCCACTGTCATCCATCTGTAATTTCAGTGCGGCGGCAATCTCAGCCTCACTCATCAGACATTCTTCCGAATCGCTGTCGTGATGGTGTTCAGGAGAGTGGTGGTCTGTGTTGTCTATGTCGTGTTGTTGCGCGTGTCCATGTGCGTGGTTGAACAAATCCTGTACATCGTCATCCAGCACGTTGATGATTGCCACGAACATTTGGTTATGATGATGATGCGGTACCACGGCATGGGCCAATATCAGCATATTGGCCAGCATAATCAGCAACATGGAAATCCGCCTCTTCATATTGTTCGAATGGAAATCGATGGCAAAGTTACATTATTTCTTGCTGAAATCCTCCATCTACGAAGATTGTTTTATAGATCCTTTTCGTCATTTTTACCGCTTTCATGGCAGAAAATCGATTATTTTGTCTATTTTTGCACACCGATGAAGACAGAACAAACAGTAAAAATCAATTCAGCCCGGGCGTGGCTTTTGGCATCAAGACCGAAAACCTTGACGGGTGCTGCCGTGCCCGTCATGATTGCCTTGGCTCTGGCCTGGAGGGATCTCTCCGAGACATCCGGCGCCTTTCAGATCGTTCCGGCCATCCTCTGCATGTTGTTTGCATTTGTCATGCAGATAGATGCCAATCTCATCAACGATTATTTTGACTTCAAGAAAGGTACGGACGATGAACTCAGACTCGGTCCCAAGCGCGCCTGTGCTCAGGGATGGGTTACGCTTGCCGCGATGCGGTGCGCCATACTCCTCACCACAGTCCTGGCCTGTCTCATCGGCCTTCCGCTGGTCATTTATGGCGGATGGCCCATGGTGGGTATAGGTTTGTTGTGCGTGGTGTTCTGTTTTCTCTATACCACGCATTTGTCCTATCTGGGTCTTGGAGATCTGTTGGTGCTGGTCTTCTTCGGCATTGTGCCGGTTTGCGCCACTTATTATATCCAAACCGGGCGGATGACCTTGGACGTGCTGACCGCCTCTTTGGCTTGTGGCTTGGTGGTTGACACACTCTTGGTGGTCAACAACTACCGTGACCGCGACAATGACCGCCGTACGGGGAAAGTGACCTTGGTCGTCAGAATAGGGAAAAAGTCAACCGAATGGCTTTTCCTGGGTTTGGGAGCCGTCGCCTGTCTGTTGGGCATCATTCATCTGTCACATGGCAGCATGTGGGCCTTCATCTTGCCTTTCCTGTATCTTTTGCTTCATGCCGCTACCTATCGGCGTATGGTGGGCATCGGCAGTGGGACGCGCTTGAATGGCATACTTGGAGAGAATGCCCGTAACATTTTTATTTATGGCATACTCGTCACCATCGGACTGTTGCTGTGACGAGTGATTATTCGCTTATCTCTATTCGGGCAGGTTCCTCTGCCGGTTCTTCGTGATCGTCCATGTATTGGTAATAGAGATAAGCCATGACAGCCAACAAAATCGCGAAGACCACCGTCTTAATCAAGCAGCCCGCCACTTTTTTAATAATCATGAAAGCAACAATCACGGCAATTATCGCGAAGACCAGATATGCGATATCCTGATTTGAGATATTGAGTATTTCCATCGGTTGAGTTTTTGGGAGTTTCGTGTTATTTGAAAAGTGACCTGAACGCCGTTGGGATCGGTGTCTCGAATTCCATCCGCTCATGTGTCACGGGATGGTAGAAACAAAGCAGGAAAGCATGCAGGCACAGGCGGTGCACAGGGTCATCTCCGTTGCCGTATTTCGTGTCGCCACAAACCGGATGTCCCATGTCAGCGGCATGCACGCGGATCTGGTTCTTGCGCCCGGTCTCCAGTTTGAATTCCACCAGAGAGTGCTCTGTCGTCCGGGCAAGGGTATGGAAATGGGTGACGGCATATTTCCCGCCGTTATCTACAGGAGAAGAGTAGGTGACGTAGGCTTTGTTGTCCTTCAGCCAGTTGGCGATGGTGCCGCCGTCCTCTTCCATCTCTCCTGAAACCACGGCCACATAGCGCCGGTCATAGACGATGTTGTGCCAGTCGTGCTCCAGAATCTGTTCCGTCTCCATGTCCTTGGCATAGACCAGCAGTCCACTGGTGTCGCGGTCAAGACGGTGCACGACATGTGCATGGCAACGTTGCTGCGACTTCCGGAAATAATCGTCGAGCACCGATTTCACATTGAGCGAGGAATGGCCCGCCGCCATGGAGAGGATGCCGGGTTCTTTCTCGACGACAACCAGATAGCGGTCCTCATAGACGAGCTTGACAAAACGGTTCTTAAAGGTCTGGCTGCGCTTCGACTTGCTGACGGCCACCTTCATTCCCGGATGGAGGGGAAAATCAAACTGTGTGACGCATTTGCCGTCAACCTTGATGCCACGTCCCTGCAGGGTGGCTTTGATTTTTGTCCGGCTCTGTCCCTTGATGGTCTGGAGAAGATACTCCAGCAGCGGAGCTTCGTGATCCACCACATAGTGGTCGTATTCAGACGCTTGATTGAAATTTCTCTTGATCATGGGTGCAAAATTAGGTAAAAAAATCGATGAAGTATGCGGAAGAGTCCTTTTTTTTCGTACCTTTGTCCTTGGGATATCCTGATTTGTAATGTGACCGCTGTTTTTCCTTATAAATTTACCTCTGTATGATTGACAACAATGTTAGCCTTGACCTGATGGAGTTTGTGGAGAGGAACATTCTGCCTCGTTACAACGCCTTTGATAAAGCCCATAACCTTGCCCATGCCAACAGCGTCATCCGAAGTTCCATCCAACTGGCACGGAGGTTTGGTGCCGATGTCAACATGTCTTATGTCATAGCCGCCTATCATGATTTGGGACTCGAGGGGCCACGGGCAGTTCACCACATCACCAGCGGAAAAATCCTCGCGACTGACCGGCGTTTGCAGAAATGGTTCTCGTCCGCCCAGCTCAATGTGATGAAAGAGGCTGTGGAGGACCATCGCGCCTCCGCCTCTCATGCCCCCCGTTCCATTTATGGCAAGATTGTGGCTGAGGCCGACCGTGACCTTGATCCTGAGACGGTCATCCGGCGCACGATAGATTTCGGGTTGAACCATTATCCAGAGAAGGATAAGGAGGAACATTGGCAACGGTTTATGGAGCACATGGACAACAAGTATTCTGTCCATGGCTACATCAAATTGTGGTTGCCGGGGTCCGACAACGAGAAAAAACTCAACTGTCTGAGGGAATATATCGCCGACCCGGCAAAAATGCGTCCCCTTTTCGACCGCTTGTTTGCTGAGGAAAGTCAACCAGCCGATTCAGAGACTTGATCTCAGAGACTTGATCTCAGCGACTTAATTGAAGAAATTCCAGGAGATGCCGAAGCGGAACACCCTTTGGTTGATGGGATAGTGGGGAACGAGAAATGCGTTGCCGCCGTCACCCGAATGGTTGACGTGGCTCATCATCACGAAGAAGCGGGCATGCTTGAGGAAGAAGTTGGCATACACATTGACAATGGGGTAATTGCCCAGTTCCACCTTGCTCTCCTCATTTTCCTGAACGGCGAATTGTGCGATGCCCGGCACGAAGTCGGGAGCATAGTATTTGGTGAAATACCTTGCATCGGCACCCAGGTCGCAGTCCAGCACATGTGCGATCTTGAAGCGGAGATACAGGTTTGCGTATGCGTTGAGCGCTGGTACGGGGATGATGTCCTTGTGAGTTGACTTCTGGTAAGCGACCTGTGCTTCGAGGTTGACTGGCCCTAATCTGAACTTTTGGTCAAGCGAGGCGGTGAGCACGCTGATGTTTTTGGAACTTTGCCGTGCGAAAGCGGCATTGTAGAGCCGCTGGTCGCCGCTGACGGTATAGCTGGTGCCGAAATAGACGTAATTGCTGATGTCATCGACAGCCACCCGGAGTTGGGTCTTGGTGCGCTGGAGTGAGAAACGTCCTTGCACCCGGGTGTGGAAGACACTTTTCATGTCATCATTATCCCACCAGAAATGCCGGGAGTGGTATTTGGTATAGTAGAACGTGGGTGCGTAATGATGGATGAACCCGTCGGCGGCCAACTGGATGGTGTCGCCAAACAGGGGGAAATTGAGGTCTGCGGTAGCATCGATGAAATAATCACCGAGACTCGCACCCGCTACAGCGATTTCACCGGTGGCGTTGTAATGGACCGTGTTGCCTTCGGTCTTGCTGATCTGGCCACCTGCAAAGAGACTCTGCTCGTTATAACTCCTGGACATCGTCTCCATGTCGGGCAGGGTGTATTGTTTGAACTCATGAGTGAGGAAACCTTTCAGACCGGCTTTGGCGTATTTGTTGAATCCTTCCAGCAGGGCGATGGCGAAGGTGTTCTGCAAGATGGTGTGTCTCGTCTTGTCGTAGAGGCTGTCGCCCTCATACCGTGAGAGGGTGTTGAAGGTGTCGGCATAATAATTCTCCGGTGTATAGTATGCCTGGTAGATGCGGTTGGAGTTGTCAAACTTGGCGGTGTGGATGAAACTGGTTACCGGCACATACTCGTTTTTGGTCCATGTGGTGTCGCTCGGTGTGGCGTCGGTAGCGTTCTTGGCATCTTCGGCGGCCTGGCGGTCATATTCCTCCTCGTCAAACTCCCGGTCTTCCTTCTCTGCCTGGCGGCGCGCCTCTTCCTTGGCTTTCTTGGCATTGTTTTCCTTCTGCGACGCTATGGCGAATTTCCTTGCTTTGATTTCCTCTTCGGTCATGGGCACTTTGCGGTTGAATCCGAAACTGTACCGGTGGGTGTAGAAGAGGTGCAGGTTGTCGTTGCGGTTCCAGTTGCGCTCCAGCATGGTCGGAATCTCCGCGGTGGTGTAGTTGTCGTTGAAACGCTCGGGACTGGTGATGTAGTCATCATTGGTGATACCGCCGTTCTCTGTCTGCTTCTGATGGTTGGTGGAAAAGAGGAAATGAGCTTGATAGCGGTCGCCGAGATAAGAACCGTAGAGGCTGTAGTTGAAAAGCGAGGCGCTGTTCTCCTGATAGTAGCCGCGTCCGTAGAGATAGTCGAACTTGAATCCCAGTCCGATTCGTTTGCCGGCATTGACGGAGAAGAGAGCCTTGAAATGGTCCTCTCCGTTGGTACGGTTGCCACATGAGTTGAGGCTGAGGTTGGTGATGGGCGAATAAGTGCTGGTGAAATGGAAGTCGCTGACAGGTGTCAGGAAATAGTCATATCCGTGGTCGAAGATGAAGTCATCGTAGTCGGGTCGGTCGGTGAAGATGCGGTTCTGCCGGATGGCTCCCAGATTGCCCGTGGTATTGTATTCTCCGTATTTTCCTGTGGTGAAGATGGTGTTCATGAACATGTAGGAGAGGGTGTCGGGCTCATCAGGGGTGATGTCGCCGAACTTTTCGTCCACAGTCCATACTCTCATGCCGCGTGGAATCTCAGATTTTTTGTTTTGTTCCTCGTCGTTGCGGTTTCTCTTGCGGGCCTGTGTCACTTCTCCGTCTTCGTTGATTGAATTGTAGTCCTGGGCGGAGATACTGGAGAGTATCCCTGCCAGGAAACAGATGACGAAAGTGATTCTGAGGTGTCTCATGCGGAAGTGAAAACTGAACTGGTGTGAAGTGCTATCTGAGCATCCTGATGCAGCACTCCACCATCTTGAATCCCATGCCGGCCAGTACGATGTAGGTGCCGATAGTGCTGTCTACCCATACGTAGACGACCACTCCCACGATGGCAAGCAGCATGAAAATGATGTTGAGCACGTTGCGAAATCCCAGAAGTTGGTCGCTGCCCGATTTGCGGTGGCCTCTGCGTCCGACCGGCAGTTTTTCGTTCTCGGGTTCGTTGGTGTCGATGGGTCTCATGGCTTACTGGATGTTGAGAATGGTCTGGATGTTGTCGAAGATGGTCTCCACCCTGTCCACGGTTTTCCTGCGGAATTTGCCGGATATCTTGGCCAGACGGGTCTTCTTCTTGTTGAGCGCCCATTTGTCTGTGATCCATTCCTCGGCTTGGAAATGCTCGCCGCCGTCCTGGAGTTCGTTGTACCAGTAACTGATGCGGAAGATCTTCACTTTCACCTTGTTGTCGCTGCTCTCAGCCACGAGGGTGTAGATGAAGCGGGTGCGGTCGAGGGAGAGGAGACTTGACCTGAAGGTCATCCATTCCTCGAAGTGGCAGATGATGGCATGGTCTTTCTTGTTGACGAGCGATACCTTGCTCTTGTCAAGTTGACCGTCCTCTGCCGTCATGCCGGTGAGGAAATTGAGCATGGTGGTGTAGTTCTCGTCAGCGCTCTTGTTGTTGGTGAACGTTTTTTCGAACACGACTTCCCCGTTGACTTCGGGCACCACGGGTCCCAGGTATTTCTTGTAGGGGTATTCCTTGCCGGACTGCGCTTGTTGGGCCTTGTTGCTCTGGGCATCGGTGGGCACCTCCCATTCGTTCTGTCCCATGGCCAACAGTGGCAGACAGAGGGCGATGGCTATAATCGTTTTCCTTATCATGATGCTTGTTTTTAGTTTCAATCGACAAAATTACGAATAATCGCGGATATAAACGAATGTTTTGGGAAGATTAACGATTCTTGTTTTTTCATCATCCTTTCTTCTCTTCCTGGAGTTGGGTGAGGCGGAGCACCTCGTCGCGGTATTGGGCAGCCTGGAGGAAGTCGAGCCGTTTGGCGGCCTCGTTCATCAGCCGGGTGCTCTCGGCGATGGCAACAGACAATTCCTCGCTGTTCATCTGCTGCATGACGGGGTCGGCCACCATACGGCTGCTGTCGGGTTCGATGTAAGCGTCGCCATAACCTTTGGCGGTCGTATCGGGCAGGGTGGGGGCGTGCCGGCCCAAGGCACCTTTCACTTCCTTCACGATCTGTGTCGGGGTGATGTGATGCTCCTCGTTGTATTGCATCTGGATGGTCCGGCGGCGGACGGTCTCGTCGATGGTGCGCTGCATGCTCTCCGTGATGGTGTCGGCGTACATAATGACCTTGCCGTTGACGTTGCGGGCGGCGCGGCCTGCGGTCTGGGTGAGAGACCTGTGGCTCCTCAGGAATCCTTCCTTGTCGGCGTCGATGATAGCCACCAGCGACACCTCGGGCAGGTCCAGTCCCTCGCGCAGGAGGTTGACACCCACGAGGACATCGAAGACGCCTGCCCGGAAGTCGCTCATGATCTTCACCCTGTCGAGGGTTCCCACGTCGCTGTGGATGTAGTTGGCCCGCACCCCGTTGTTGAGCAGGTATTCGGTCAGTTCCTCTGCCATCCGTTTGGTGAGCGTCGTGGTGAGCACCCTTTCGTCGCGCTTGATGCGCGTGAGGATTTCGTCCATCAGGTCATCGATTTGGTTCTCGCTGGGGCGCACCTCGATATCAGGGTCGAGCAGTCCGGTGGGACGGATCAGCTGTTCGACGATGACACCCTCCGCCTCTGCCAGTTCGAAGTCGGCGGGTGTGGCGGAGACATAGATGACCTGGTGGACCATGGACTGGAATTCCTCGAACCGCAACGGACGGTTGTCGAAGGCGGCGGGCAACCTGAATCCGTATTCTACAAGGTTGGTCTTGCGGGCTCTGTCGCCCCCGTACATCGCATTGAGTTGGGGGACGCTGACATGACTCTCGTCAATCACCATCAGGAAGTCATCGGGGAAGAAGTCGAGCAGGCAGTATGGCCGTTCTCCGGCTTGTCTTCCGTCGAAATAACGGGAATAGTTTTCTATGCCGGAACAATGGCCCAGTTCCTTGATCATCTCCATGTCGTATTCCACGCGCTCCTTGATGCGCTGTGCCTTGACGGGGTCGCCCATCTCCTTGAAGAAGTCCACTTGTTTCACCAGATCATCCTGGATTTGCCGGATGGCGATCAGTTGCTGTTCTTTGGAAGTGACGAAAAGGTTGGCGGGATAAATCTGGTAATCCTCGAATGTGGCGAGGCGGTGGTAGGTCACCGGATCAATCTCCTCGATGCTGTCGATCTCATCATCCCAGAAGGTCACGCGCAGCACGTTGTCGCTGTAGGCCATGAAGATATCCACCGTGTCGCCCTTCACGCGGAAGTTGCCACGCTGCAAGTCAATGTCATTGCGCACATACAGGGCATCGACCAGATGGCGGAGCAGCATGTTGCGGTTGAGCGTCTGTCCTCGGTGGAGGGGGATGATGCTCTCCGACATGGCCGTCGGCCCGCCCATACCGTAGATGCATGACACCGATGAGACCACCACCACGTCTTTTCGTCCGCTGAGCAAGGCCGACACTGCGGAAAGGCGCAGCCGGTCGATCTCCTCATTGATGGCAAGGTCTTTCTCAATGTAAGTGTCGGAGTGGGGGAGGTAGGCCTCGGGCTGATAGTAGTCATAGTACGACACATAGTATTCCACGGCATTTTCCGGGAAGAAGCCTTTCATCTCCTCGTAGAGTTGCGCTGCGAGCGTCTTGTTGTGGCTCAGGATGAGGGTGGGACGGTTGACGTTGGCGATCACATTGGCGATGGTGAATGTCTTGCCGGATCCTGTGACGCCAAGCAGCACCTGCGCCCTGTCGCCGCGGTTGACGCCCTCGGTCAGTTCTTTGATGGCATTGGGCTGGTCGCCCGTGGGTTTGTATTTTGAGGTCAGTTTGAAGTTCATGCGCTCTCGTTTCTCTAATTGAAAAGCAAAAATAACAAAAAATATCATTTCACACAGGCATCAAAAGCAATTTTTTGCTAAAATTCACCGTTTGGTTTTGCAGATAATGGAATTATGTGTAATTTTGCAAGTCAAAGTGAAAAGTATGAAGAAAATCCTTCTCTTGTCCCTGTGTGCCGTATTCCTTCTTTCGGGATGCTCCAAGGAGTTCAACAGGGTATTAAAGTCCACCGATTACGATTACAAATATGAGTATGCCAAGGAGTGCTTCGTCAATGGCAAGTACAACCGTGCCGTGCTCATTCTTCAGGATCTGGTGACGATGCTGAAAGGGTCGGAGAACGGACAGGAATGTCTCTACATGCTGGCCATGTCGTCCTATTGTGCCAAGGATTACGAGACGGCAGCACAGTATTTCCAGAAATACTACCAGTCCTATCCCAAGGGAACCTTTGCGGAAATGGCTTCCTTCTATGTCGGTCAGAGCCTCTATATGAGTACGCCTGAGCCAAGGCTTGACCAGACCCCCACCATGTCGGCTATCGCAGCCTTCCAGGAATATCTTGATATGTTCCCCGGAGCCCAGCTCAAGGATGCCGCTCACGACAGGCTTTATGAGTTGCAGGACAAACTGGTCGATAAGGAATTGTATTCCGCCAAACTGTATTATGACCTCGGTTCCTATTTCGGCAACTGCACGAGCGGTGGCAGCAACTACGAGGCCTGTATCATCACCGCGCAGAATGCCATCCGGGATTTCCCCTACAGCCACAAGCGCGAACAGTTTGCGCTGCTTGTCATGAAGAGCAAGTATGAACTTGCTCAGCGCAGTGTGGAGGCCCGTGCGCTTGACCGCTTCCGCGATGCAGAGGATGAGTGCTATGGTTTCCTCAACGAGTATCCCGATTCAGAATACAAGAAACTGGCTGAGAAATATATAGCTGAATGCAAGAAGCATACCAGTGAGGCCGATGACCAGGATTAGGATGTGTTCCGGCCTGCATTTCTGAAACGACATTCACCACAAAGATTATTCTATCATTTTTTATCATTCAAATATGGATTACAAAAAATCAAAAGCACCGGTTGACACCGTCACACGTAACATTATGGACCTTTGCCAGGAGACTGGTAATATATATGAGAGCGTAGCAATCATCGCTAAGCGCGCCAACCAGATTTCCGTGGAGATCAAGCAGGATCTCAGCAAGAAGCTTCAGGAATTCGCTTCCTATAACGACACGCTCGAGGAGGTCTTCGAGAACAGGGAGCAGATAGAGATTTCCCGTTATTATGAGAAATTGCCCAAACCGACCCTGCTCGCTACTCAGGAGTTTATCGAGGGCAATGTGTTCTGGCGTGACCCTTCTAAAGAGCAATAATCATGCTTCAGCGCATCCAGACCGTTTATTTGTTCCTGGCTCTCATCGTGACAGTGGTTTGCCTCTGCCTTCCCGTGGGAGCTTTCACCCCAACAGGGATGGGGAGTGATACGGTGATGTATAACTTGTGGAAACTGCTGCCTGAGGGAGGGCATGACTTCTCCGTATGGCCGTTGTTTGTCATCCTGCTGCTCACCTGTCCGCTCAATCTCTTTGCCATCTTCGCTTTTAACAACCGCAAGTTGCAAAGCCGCCTCTGCGTCTATAATGTGTTGCTCAATCTCATTTGGATTGCAGTGTATGTCGTATTTGGCTATGTGCTGCCTGAGGATGACATGACATTCAATCCCCTGTTGGCAGCATGCCTTCCGGGTGTGGCGATCATCCTTTATATCATGGCCCGCCGAGGCATCCAGCATGATGAGCAACTGATCAGGAGCATGGACCGAATCCGATGAAACACTCCCTTTAATCAGGGATTTCAATAACCAACCGCTACATGGGGCGACAGTTCTGGCTGAACTTGTCGCCCCATGTAGCGTTATGATTTGCTGACCTCACCGGTGAAATCCAGGAATAGGGTAAACGTTTCGTGTTTCGTTTGGAATATGGAACTTGGAGTCAGGCGTTTTTGGGGGCTGGATTTTCCAATCCCTCGACAACGGCGTTGGAGTATCTCACCAATGAGCGGTTTCCTACGATGCTGAGCCGGGTTCCGGCCATTTGGTTCATTTTGAAATAGTCGGGATAGACAGTTGCAAAACTGTCACAAACCTTGTCGGCAATCCCAAAGAGAGTGGCGTAGATGAGATATTCCTTCCATAGCGTCATCTCATTGATGTCGCGCTCCCCGATGAGCGAGAAATCGAGAAGGAATTTCTTGAGGGCAAGTAATTGAGCGGCTGTCACAGGTTTGTTGGCGGCATATTTTTCTGTATCGGTGAGGGTGCGTAACGATGCGATAAATGGATTGTCGGGATGCGTCCGTAAATAGTGCCTCATCTCCCGTGGCTGTAGGATGCGGTCGCTTCCTGCCGCTCCTTTCATCATTTGGAAGAACAAGAATTCAAATTGCTCCCCGTCGGAAAACAGCGATGCGTTTTCTGCATTTTTCTTGTCAGAGGGACGCCATTCCCCGATAGATAAAATAGTATGTGGTTCGGCTCCATACATATTCGACCTGAACTCGATACGGAGTGCATCCCTGTCAATCAGCCTGAGAATAAGAGCACCAAACACTCCCTCGTAGTCGGCTACCAAGGCCGAAGAGACAGAGTTCATCACGTTGGCAGCCACCTTCAGGTTACCTTCGGCCGGTATGTCACGGAAATAGTCCAACTGTCCGGATAGTTTGTTGCGCAGCAGTTTTCTTCTAAGGGGTTGCAATGAGATGACATACCAGATGGTGCTGAAGACTTTTTTATACATGCCCACAAAGACCACGATAAAGAGCACGGGCACCACGATGATGCCTACGAAGAACAGCAACATATTGACCCATTCCGGCAAGAAAGGAATGAAGTCATAGCCTTCACCAACAGCGTGGGCACAAACGGCAGTTGCCAGTCCAATGATGATGGAGAATATTTTTTTGCTCATGATGGTTTGCTTAATTGGTTGAGATGTCATACACTTCCTCTGCATGCCAGGCCTGTTTGAGGCGTCCTCTGTTGATTGAGACGGCATCATCGGCGTATCGTGATGCGTCACTGGCCGTTTGCATCAGTTGGCTCAGCAGCCGCCGGTGTTTGTCGCTGGAAGACAGCAGATAGAGAAGTGGCGGATAACTGCTCTGGGGAATCATATTCAACAGTTTGCTGTACGTGGACTTCTCAATGCCGAAGAGATAGGCGTAAGCCATATACTCACTCCAGACACGCTGCAAGTCGAGTTGTGCGGCTTCACCTGTGAGTTGTCCGAAAGAAGAAGGAAGACCTTCGAGAAACTTTTTCATTCCATAGATATTTCGTGTCTCTTGTTCGTTGTAATCTCGCCTGCTGATACCCGTGCTGAGAATTTCTGCGAACCGGAACTGATTGTTGAGGTCATAATGCGGTTGCTTCTTTTTTCTTTCCGCATGAAAACTGATTGCCTTGTAGAGAAGTTTGATATCAATGAAGCCTTGTGGTGTTACGCTTTGTCGCATAAAATTGTAAATCGAGTATTCCAGCGCCTGGTCAACCCCGCTGCTGGGAGAGGCGCTCCATTCGCCCAGTGAAAAGAAGATGGAGTCGTTGGGACCGAGGCTATATTTTAAGACTCTCCGGGAAAGCAATCGCCAGATGGCAGCCCTCACAGCTGGTGTCTTGTCATGCCAGAAAGCAGAGGAGTAGTTGGCCTTCATTGCCAGGGTATCGGTGAGACTTCCATATAAGGCCAAATACGGATATGGTTCGGGGGAGGTTCCCCTCACTCTCAGGCGGCTAATCCATCTACGCAGGGGTTTCAGACTGATGATGTACCAAATCCACTTGCCGATATTGACGACTGCCCCGAAGATGGTCATCGATGTCTTCAAGGATCCGGACTTGGCAGAAAAAATAATAATAAGCATAGTGGTGAATATGCCCAGGCATGAGGCTAAAAACATACCGTCGTTGAAATTTCCCTCGGTTGCCCAGCCAATAGCAATGAAGACAACAGTCAATAACAGACCTATCCAGTATTTCTTGAAAAAGTATTCAATCATCTTTATAATAATTGAAGTGTGAAATGATGATTCCTTGGTATCGCTGCAAATTTACTATTTTTTTAGAATAATCTTTGTTCTCCTGCCGTAAAAACAATATCGGCTATCGATTTTTACGAACTACCACACCCAGGGAGGAGAAAGAGGAGGAACAAAGGTGAAATGAGGACATAAAAAAAGCCGCAGGTCCCTCGCGGAGCCTGCGGCCTCAATTTCTCTTTTTCTATGCTTTCAGCAGAAGATTATTTGCCAAGGGCACCCTTCAGCTTGTCAGCAGCGTTGTCAACAGCCTCAGCGGCTTTGTCGGCAGCGGCGTCCTTCACTTCCTCTACTTTGTCAGCAGCAGCCTGAGCAGCGTCGCCAGCAGCTTCCTTCACGTCCTCAACAGCACCCTCAGCGGCGTCTTTGACAGCGTCACCAGCGTTCTCAACAGCCTCCTCAGCAGCAGCAGCTACATCGGGAACCTCGATAGCGGGAAGATTGTTCACTGCGTCAACGAGAGTAGCAACAGCACCTGTGCCAGCGAAAGCCTTGATCTTCTCAGCGTTCTCCTTCAGAAGGTTCTGAATGGCAGCGAGATACTCCTTAGCCTTGGCGGGGTCGATGTTCTTCAACTCCTCGATCTTTGACTGAGCCTCAGTCAGAAGGGTTGAGAGCTGAGTGCTGTCAGCAGCCTCAATCACTGCGGCGATTGAATCGGTAGATACGAGCTCTACTTCAGGAGTCTCCTCCTCTGGTGCGGGAGCGGGAGCGGGTTTGTCCTGGCATGCTGTGAAAGTCATGGCTACGGCAGCCATTGCAACGAAAAATAATTTCTTCATTTTGATTCGATAATTTAGTAAAACATAAAATAAAATTCTCGCCGCAAAAGTAGATATATTATTCCATAGATGTTACTTTTGTTTGTAATATTTAACTTAAAAAAAACTACCTTAAGAAAGGGGGCAAATGTGAAGTGAACCCAGAAAGTTGGACGTTAAACATTATTTCTCATTTGGAATTGAGTCCGGTATTGTACTGGACTCAATCCTTTTAATCTAAGCTTTATTCTCTCGTTGTTATAATATTCAATGTATTCTATCAGGTCTTTCT
>JAEEGL013586200.1_pt1 | contig 14146 bp, 11 predicted proteins | sample 9134231 | NCBI WGS metagenome assembly JAEEGL01 (sample SAMN16246548, study PRJNA631951) | gut metagenome | biome: gut microbiome; feature: rumen; material: fiber-attached | host: Bos | place: Iran: Karaj | collected 2018-10 | reverse complement strand
TCCTCTATCACAGATCGACGAGAGCCTACAGCCAGCCGGATGACGATACCGGTCTGTCATATATCGGACTCATCAGATTCGCCGGCGGCGGTGTCAAATACAAGAGGTACTACATCGGCTATCCGTACGGAGGCGATGCCGCCGTGCTGGATCTGCGGGTCTCATATTCCGTTCCCGGCAACTACAGCCTGAAGGCGGAAGGCTTCTTCATGGTTCACGGGGAAAAGAACTACGATTCGAAGTACGTCCATGGCCAGAGGTCCTGGGCTCTCAGCGGCGAGAGAAAGACATACGGTTATTTCCAGCTCTACGGAAGAAAGGAACTGAATGAGCACATCGGCGTTTTCGGCCAGTACAACCTGGGCTATGCCGCAGGAGACATCGACAACCAGTTCGTGCTCGGAGCCGCACTCAGTTATTGACTGCTTCCGCGGTTCTGCGGCATGGCAGGGATTTTGCATACAATTTGGATGTGGAAAGTGTCAGAATTGTTTCGCCTGCTCCGGGGGATCCGTATCTGTACGTGGAAGATCCGAACAAGACGCGGGAGACTGTGTTGTATGAGAGCCTGAAGGAGGCCCTGAAGGCATCGGATGCGGCTGTTCCCATGGCTCTGGGAAAGGATGTGAACGGGGAAAGCATAGTGATTGATGCCGCTTCTGCGCAGCATCTGCTTCTGCTAGGGGATTCCGGGTCCGGGAAGACTGAATGCATACACGGCCTGGTGAAATCGGTTCTCGATATAAGGACTGCGGATTAGGTGCAGTTTCTGCTTGCAGACTGCACGGCATGTGAACTGCATGTCTATAAAAGTCAGCCTCATCTGATTCGGCCGATTATGACAAAGCCGGAGGAAGTGCTGCAGGCATTAGAATGACTCTGCGGAGAAATGGAAAGGCGCCTGATCCTGTTCAAGGACAGCAGTGCCAAAGGGATAGTGAACTACAATGAATCGGCGCAGGAGAAGTTGCCGTATCTGGTATTCGTGATTCATGAATTCGGAGACCTGATGGTCAGCTCCCGGGAGCAGTTCGAATAGTGGATTAAGAGAATCACGGCTGTTGCCAGATTCTGCGGAATCCACCTTGTTCTGTCTGCCGAAGATGCCGGACGGGATATCATTTCCAAGGTAATCAGCTACAACATCCCGTCCAGGATTCTGTTCAGAATCAGCAATCTCACGGGCACGGATCCTGTCTTAGTTGACAGGGATGCTGCCAATCTGCTGGGCAGAGGCGATATGCTTTGGTTCAAGCCGTATCAGAGGACTGACAGGAGGGCGCAGGGGGTAGTTACAGAGCGGTCAAGTTGTTGATTTTTTATGTTCGTAGATTTGTCTGAATGGATGTAGAATAAATGAAAGTGAGAGGAGAAGGGGATAAAAGTATAACTTGTTGAATAGTCCATGTCACAACCTTACGGTTATGAAGGTAAAAATGTCAGAGATATAAACCCAAAAGGACTAAGGAATCACAGAGTAAATAATTACTTCATTCAATGGTCGGAAATTCCAGATTACCCAAGTATTCATTTGTCCATTGCATAATAGTTTCAGAACAATTCTCACCAGATAAAGCGGCAAAAATATCATTTACTTCAATGCTTTTCATTATCGGATCAACAACATAGTATGAGCCAAAGGATATTGCCACACTTACTGCAATACCGACACCAATTCCAATCGGTCCTCCGACAGAGCCCCCGATTGCACCCGCAACCACATTGGAGGCAAGCATGGATAGCCCGGTGGCTGCAGCATCAATTCCTACGTTCAATGCCAGATTTACGCCTGTCTGTTTAAGCGAATACGTACCGTTTTTATAATTTGATAAGGCAAAAAAAGTATCCAATCCCAAATCTATTGCGGCATCAATGATGAACGGTGCATAGTCCCCGATTTTCCCGATTTTCTTGAGAATATCAATAGATGAATTGGACAGTTGTCGGGAAGCTTTTCTAACTGCAATTTCAATTCCTTCCTGAGCAGCATAGCCTGCAGCTGCAATTCCACCCGTTGCAACGACTTCGGTCCAGTTAATGTTTTTCCAGGATTTATTTTGGATGAGTTTTTGTGTTAATAGATTTGTTGTAACTCCCGTAATTGCTGCAATTCCGGTTCCCCCGAAGAAACTGCCGACATTCGCCTTCTTTTCTGCATTTCTGACCTTAAGAGATAAACTATCATCGAGATCATTGATGGAATTGGCTGCCAAAATTTTTTTCCATTCTGATGCAGACAAATCAATTGAAGTCAAATCCGTATATGGATTCAAACCAAGTTTATTGTTCAATGCTCTTTTATTTTTCTTTGAGTTGAAAGTCTTGCTGATGATATCCAAGTCAAGATTATTGTTCAGCAGTTTCATTTTTTCATTTGAAGTTAATCCATCATAGAAACTGAAATCCTCAAGTCCATATGTGTTTTGGATATAAGTTTTGAAATCATTCGAGTCCAGAACTGCAGATATCGAATCTCCGGTGAATACCTTCACATCCTTCGTATTCGGAGAAATTATATCTGCATTGTTTTTCGTATTAATTGTGTATATTGTTTGAGTGAGTGTGTTCGTTTCAATATCATATTTGTAATCTGCAACTCTCCTTTTGAATATATATCTGTCTGCACGTTTTTCGACATTGTCATATAGTCTTCTCACCTGGCTCAATCTATTGTCTGAATCATCATATTTGTTTTTCGAAGAATAGAAATACAGGCCATCATCTCCTTCGATTGTATAATAATATGAGTCTTTGCCGATATCGATTTTTGAAGTAATACTGTTTTCATCTGGTCTTGTTTTAATGAGAATTACATCTCCGCTTTCTTCCAAATGTGTGAAATCATTCAACATTTTTAGCGGACCTTCTTTGATTCTCTCGCTGGTCCAGGCTTCTGACATTTGGCGACCGCTTGCGGTATTTCCCAAAGATGATTCAACAGAGCCTTTCCTATATTTTGATTCGACAACAAGGAGATCAACCAAATTGTCTTCGTCATCAAATTTGAAAAACAAATGGTCCAACCCTTGACGTGTGGCTCTGGGTGTTTCCATTCGCCATCCAGTTGCTTCCAGCCTTTGCATATATGTCAGATTTGTCAGGTATTCTCCGACGTCACCTTTGAGATAGTTCATTGAGAATGAAGAAACAGGTCTCATGACAGAACTTGGTTTAACAGCACTTGATCCGTATAACGATATTGAAAAATCAGGAAATGCCAGAAGACAGTTTATTGGCAGGATGATAAGAAAGAGTAATAAGATACACTTTTTCATATCTCGCCGAGACCTTTGAATTTTGAATTGTATTTGCTGATCAGTTCAACTTCAGGTACAGAACTTTTATTTGGGTTCGAATCCTGATACAGGCTGTCATATGCAGTTTTGAGTTGCGTTATCAACAATGACGGGTCGATTTCTCCGAATCCTGATGAGTATAAGAATTCCAGTTTTTCAGCAGCTTTGGGTTTTGATAATCCGTTCTTGATTTCCAACAGTTTTCTCCCGGCCCAAATCTGGTAGTCAAGGAATTGCTGTTTGTATATTTCTGTATATACTTCGGACAGAGAGATGTAGCATGATAATATATCCTGCTCATAACTGTTTGTTGAAAGAGAGGCCAAACAATTACTGTATTCATTCAAAACTGTCTGGTATTCCAAATTTACACTGTTAACGTTATCTGAAGTGATAGTGTAACTGGAAAGGATTTTCATTTTGGATTTCAGTGAATCGACCAGAATCTTGTCGTGTCTGTTTTCAATTTTTTCTATAACCTGTAGGATTTCTTCATGCCACGACTTTATTGTTTTTGAAAATTCTGCCTCTAGTGAAAGATTTCTCGTTGAGAAGATGTTTTGTACGGAAAAATAGTATGAAATGCTGGAATCATAAGCAATCATGAATTCATTGTCTTTGATGTCATTGATAATCTGGAATGAATCGGCAACGTTCTCATGGAATTGGAGTAATGTCGCAATATTCTCGACAATGTCAAACTGTTTCCTTATTTCTTCAGATGGATTGTCCAATTTGTTGAAAATGGTTGAGAGAGAAAAATAATTAGAAATAACCTCTTCGCTGTTTATTTCGATATTTTGTGCATATGCCATGAAAGATTTAAAGCCGGTCGTCCATTTTTCTATTAATTCGTTATCGTTGTTTTCGTTTTCAACTTCAAAGTATCGACTGACTATCAATTCATATACGGGTACAAGTAGCTCAACACTCTCTGTTGAAAACTGATAAATCACAGACTCAACGAGTTGGGCAAACTCAATGTATTGTTCTGGGGAAGCAATGATGTTATCCAGATGGTCGAGATAAGCATTATAGTATTCGACTTTTGTCGGATTGTGGTAAATGGCATTCAGGAAATAAAAAGACGCAAGTTTTTCATCCACTTCATTTGATAATGCCAATTTGTATGAAGACTCCGCTATTGATTCTGCTGAATCAATGGTTTCATTTGCGGGGGGTTCATCTTTCTCATTTTCCGCGGTTACCTGTTTTTCCCCCGAAAGGACATCATTTACTTTTGAAATGCAAATTAATGAAATGACTATGGAAATCAAAAGCAATAGGCCAATTACCAAAGAACAAATAATCAAGGCTTTCTTTTCTGACATAATAATCCTCGCTTTCCCCGTTTCAATTGAAGTATATCATACTCGGGCTGAGAAATCCCAAGTAGTGGATTATAGGTGAAAGACGGGCGGCCTCATCCATAACAGGAATTCATGATTCTAAAGGCAAATAATAGGGGAAACTGATTGGCCCTATAGAGAATCGAAGTATTGCAGAGATGGATTGCCACCGTAATTCGATATCTGTTCTAAATCGGACTGATATGCTGGCCTGGAATCTATCTGAAAGCCTTTTTCTGATAAGTACTTGAGAAATCTGCAGATCGAGTCCTTTGTATCTTTTCCCATAACTCTGAAGTCAATGATTTGTTTAAGGATTGATATTCTTTCTTCCTCCGGAAGATTTGCTTTATAGCCGCATTTTCCAAGAATTGAAGGATCATCATGCGGAATGCTGTTGAGTTCCGTTCCTGTTATTGAAAGGAAGATTCGGGCATATTGAAAATTGCGGGGAATCGTACTCCGGGTACCAATACCCATGTAAATTTTCTTACATGTCCGACAGCATAGGGCGGGGAGAGCGACAACTTTTAGCCCTTTGCTGCTGAAGAACGGAATCATCGCAGTAATAAGATTAATTGAGTGTCCTTCCTTTTTGCAGTTCAGACTATTAGCAACATAGATGCTCCCATCATTAAGGATAATTTGTTCAGACCCAAGATTGTTTGTTTCTTCAAGTGTATTCATAAATGAATTATATCATATGACTAATAACCTGGTCAGGTTTGATGGATTCAGTGGTGGATTCAATGCAGGGACTTGACATACACCTCCTGGTGCATTATGGTTGTTATGCTATGTATCAAGAGATTTATTTTCTTGCAGTACAAGCAAAAGTCAAGTTAAGGACTTGACAGCAAATTTAAAATAGTATGTATTTTTCCATGTAAGACCCGGGGTCATTCAACACCTCACACAGCCTTGGGGATTACTGTATTCAGGTTCGCGTACGGAGTGGTGCGTGGGCCTTTTTTGTTATAAAAAGGAGATTTTGAGATATGGAAAAGAGCAGGGAAATGGAGACTTTGGAACTCTTTCTGAACAAGCCGGTGGCATCGTCCAGGAGTGTGATGAGAGAGTTTGCGAAGCTGGATGGGGCGGTTGTGCATCTCCCCAGGAAAAGAGGGGGCTTCGTCTATGTTCCCGGAACCAGGGAAGACAGGGTGCTTCTTGTGGCCAGGGCCGATACGGTCTGGGATTCATGTTACAACTATTATGAGTTTTCCAGGCAGAAGCCTGTCTTCAGAAACGGAAGTTTTGTCAATTCCACGGGGGAATCGGGAATCGGAGCGAACAACAGGGCAGGCTGCGCGCTGGTCTATCTGCTTCACAATCTGGAGCATTCGGTCCTGATCCTGGACAGGCAGGAGTACGGTTTCAGATTGGGGACATATGAGATCTGGGCTTACTTCCATGACATGTTCGACGAGCTGAACAGGCACAGGTACATGATTGAATTCGACCTGTGCGGTGCGGACGGGCTCAAGTATTATGACATGCCGGCTTCCGAGGATTTCAGGCGTTATCTCTCGGATGGGACCGGTTTCCGTGAGGTTCCGTACAACGGCAAAGGTTCTACCGATATCTGCGAACTGGCACACAGCATCTGCGGCGTGAATGTCAGTGCCGGCTATTTCAACGAGAGCACTCCCCGTGAGCGCCTTGATTACAGCCTGTGGCTTAATACCTATGAGAAGTTCAGTGCCATCCTTTCCGGGGAGCAGCCCCATTTCGAGGAGTATTGGATTGATGACCTTTTTGATGAAAACGAAGACGAGGAGTGAGAAATGATCGGAGCAATAATCGGAGATATCGCAGGTTCCGGAACCGGTGGTTTCACGGCCGATTCAGTGATGTTCCTGGCGGTGGGACAGTCCTTGATGGAGTGTGACGGCAGATATTCCGATCTTCCTGAAAGAGTGAAGGAAAATTCTTCGGCCCTGATGGAAAGGGTCTATCATGAAAAGGCATCGGAAATGCCGTTCAACCGCATCTGCTGCATGCTGCCTGCGGCGTATTTTGCAAGAAGCTACAGGGAGGTGCGTCAGTTGATAACCCTGATGATGCCGGCGGTTCCCGGCGCTGTTGTGGAAGATGCCTATGCTGCAGAACTTGTGACGGCTGAGGTTTTCAAGTATCTCAGATTCCTGACGGCAAAGTCATTCAAGAAGGCGTTCCTTCCCAAGCGGTTCACTCTCAGCAGGAAGACGGCAGAGTTTCTGGGCGGGATTAATCAGACGTTTCGCACTTCAAAGTCCTTTGAGGAAGCTGTTCTCCTGGCGAAAAAGACATCGGGTCCGTCCGGTATAGCAGCGATTGTCGGCGGGCTTGCAGAGCCTTACCATGGGGTACCGGTTTCGTTCCGCGAAAGGGCTCTGGAGACTTTGGGACCCGAATTGGCCAATCTGCTCACACGAATCGAAAGCTGTGTGAAGCTGAGGGTATCGACCTATGTCCCGGATGACACGAAGCCGGGAATCGACCACTACGATGCAGCCCGGTTTTACCCGGGCAGATGGGAGTATCTCAAACGATGCCTGGGCAAGCCCAAGGATTACTACATGAGAGACCCGATCAACTGCGGAGGGGCAAGCCTCAATGTTGAGGCGGTTTTCAACAAGGAGGAGAAAGATGAGTGAATCTGAAAGAGAGGATTTCAACAGGATTGTGGAGGCTTTGAAGAACAATTGCCCTGATGATGAAATCCGGAATCTGGTTGAGGTGGCTTCGTGCAATCCGGAGACCGATGTGGATGAGGCCGGGCATACCATAGTTTTCTATTTCGAAGAATACGGCAGGGATGAGTTGTGGGAAAAGATGTATGCCGATTGGGAAGCGGAAATGTATGCCTCTGCCATGGAGGATTATGATGCTGCATTAAAACCCTACTGCGGTTAAGAATGTATGGTATGATTGAATATAGTTTGTAGGGGGGAACGTGCTGTTCAAATATCTAGGAAAGACAAAGGTAAACTGTCAGGATCTGATCAGGGACTATCTTCCCACATACGGGCCTCAACGCAAGCAGAGGGCCTTCGAGGCTGCTCTGGAGAAGCACAGGACCGATACCGGAGAAATCTCCGTCACTCATGTCATGAGCAACCAGACCGAGATGGCAAGTGCCGTGTTTGAGAAGAAGCCTTTCACCCTTACACTGGACAAGGGTTTCTATGACTACACCAAGGCAAGTGAAGGCGAGGATACATGGTTTGTGAACTTTGCGGATTCAAGGTTGTTTGTGGCCTATGATAAGACACTTTTTGCCCAGGATGAGATTCAGACGTTGGAGATGCCTTTGCTGGCTGCATTCAAGATCTACATAGAATCACGGTCCATCGGCGGATTTGCACCCTTTACAAATGCCTACGGGAATCCGACGCCGTATCTATTAAAGGGTGTACCTCTCTGGGTTTCCATCAACACTCTGCCTGTTTTGAAGGATGGAAGTACTGAGAACATCTATGGCTATCGTTTCATTGAAGCCTCCGATGAGGCGATTGAGGCAGGAATCAAGACCTTTGAAGGCGACCTGCGATGCAACGTGCTTGCCATATCGGCTCCGGAAGGGGGATACGGGCAGTATTCAGAAGAAGAATTGACGGAACTTATGAAAACTCTTCTCTGTTCTTATTCCGCTGTCCGCGAGCAGGCTGCAGGCAAGGTGGTTATCCACGCAGGCAACTGGGGATGCGGCGCTTACGGAAACAATAAAGAACTGATTTATCTGGCCCAGATGTATGCCGCAAGCGTCTGTGGAATCGATGAGCTTGTGATGCAGGACTGGAAAGAAGAAATCGACAGGGCCAGGAATCTGTACGAGTATATGGATAAAAAAATGAAATTTGCTGATGTCGTGGCATTCCTCCACTCCAGAAAATACGAGTGGGGCGAAGGTGACGGGAATTGAGGAAAGGAGGACAACGATGATCAGTTTTGAAGAATTCAAAAGCGAAGCATTGAAAAGATGCCGTTCGGAAGAGGAGACCAAAAGGGTCTCGGAAGAAATTGAACTGTTTTCTGTCAGGGGATGGGAGAAATATGTTCTTCTGGTAGTCAATACCATCAACGGGCTTCATGAGTGCGGATTCGAATTTCCGTACGAGATGGCCGGTTCGGCACTGGATTCATTTGCAATCTGGCTGCTTACGACGGACAGGAATAATAAAGAGGGCTTTCTGAAGAATGAGAGAAAGAAGGGGATTCTGTTCAACGATGCTTTGAGATTGTCAATCTGTATTCACAAGATGTTTGCAAAAGAACATCCCGAATTCGCAGTACAGCTCAACAATATCCTTGAATCAAATCTCAAAGAGCTCGGGCTTGTCTATTCAGAACATCTTGTTGATGGCATGAATCCTCTTACAATTGGTTCTCCTGATACAAAGGATAATCTGATTATCGTATCAAAGGACAAAGTTCTGAAAAACGATGAGGAATGGGTTTTGTCCGAAACGAGGGAAGTCCGTGAGGGTGAAATCGAGATACTGCGCAAGTACCTTCTTTTGAGGGTTGTGATGTTCGGCGGGCTGTGAACCCAAAGGAGTCAAAAATGTTGAGAACATATTCGGTGGATTATTGGATTGTGATAGGTACCAGGCATTTCAGGAGGAAGGAGTTGATCAGCGCAACCACATCCTTCGAAGCGAAGGCAATCCTTATAGCCAAGTATTCCGATTGCAAAGTTACTATCGTGACCGTCAATGAAGTAAGGAAATAGCAGCAAGAAACAAGAGGAGGGGATGGATGCCGATTTACACTGAAATCGTGACCAGATTCAAGGGCAAAGGAAGCAAAAAGATATATGAATGGGCTCAGGGAGGAGACGAAGGGATCTTCTTCGCCCGGGTGTTCGGTTACGACTATGAGAACGCCACGGAAGATGACTGGAAAAAGTGGGAAGCTGATTTCAATTCATATCGCACAGGCGATATGTTCTGCGGTGCCACCATGAACAAGGACAAATCCGTGGTTCTTTCAATTAATGTCATCGGGTCCATTCCATATGGTGTTTTCGGAAAGATAGCCGAAACCTTTCCGGAGATCCATGCCGACGGCAGATTCATCCAGCAGACCGAAGAGTTTTTCGGCAATGTCGTTATCGAGAACGGCGGTTTCCTTTGGACAAAATTCGATAATCCCGGGAGGCGAAGCGGAAAGAAGGACTTTTTCTTTAATTCCTTTTTCAAGGAACCCGAGGAAGAACCCGAGATGGATCAGATGCAGAGAGATGTTCTGGAACTTCTGAAGTTTGATCGGGAAAACATGAGATATCTCATGTCAAAAGATGAGTCGGAGACAAAGAAACCGGAACCGTTCGAGTATCACTCCAAGTTCTATTTCTCCGAACAGGAGCTCAAGGCAATTGCCGGAGATGCTGATTGCCAGTATCAGATTGCGCTGGAATTGCGCATGAATGAATTTTTTGACAACAATCCCAAAATCTACAACAAGAAAGACGAGACAGAGCGTGAATGCTGTGAACAGTATTTCGAGGAAATGGCGCGTTCATGGCTGAAGAAAGCGGCACTGAACGGAAATCAGGAGGCTCAGATTGGTCTGGTGCTCTCCTGTATCAGTTGGGAAGATTACAAAGGGGCAAAAGAAGCTCTTTTGATGACATTTTCTTATGACGATTCTTATGCTGTGGAACTGAATTCATACATGGAGGACTATGCCACGTCCTTGTTTAGATTGATCTGTCTGACCGATCTCAGTGATCTGATGAAATGCTATCTTGACCTGAGCAAAGCTTCAGTAGATGCAATCCGGTTGGAAGAAAAAGATTATGAAGAGGGGTTGTCCCTCTTGGAATATTCGTCATTACAAGGAGCTTACTATGTCGTTAGATTGCTTATTGAAGATTATAAAGCCACATTCTCAAAGGAAGATGAAAGCGAAAAATCGCTACTGATTCTTGCAATCAAATCCGGTAATCCGGATCTTGTTAAATACCTCATTGAAGATTGCGGCTTTGATGTCAATTGGGAAAGTCAAGCAGATGAAATGCCTCTCCACGTTGCAGTTTCAGAGTATTGCGACGTGGAAGACGTGGATGAAAGTTACCTTCATCTACTTCAAATCCTTTTTGCTAATTGTACGAATTTCTATGCTTTCAATGGTTATTTTGAAACCGTTTTTGATACTGCATGGCTCTTTGGCAATGAAGTTGCATTAGAATTAATCCTTGCGGACCCAGGGTTTGACATTAACACGGAGCTTCGCAATTCGGTGTATTTTTATTGCGAAAGACAAGATGATTGCCATGACTTTGATCGCATCAAATGGCTGATGGATCATGGTGCTGATGCGAATGATGAGGAAGAAGACACAGATATATATGATGGGGAAGAGTATTTCAAAACTGCTTTCACTGTGGCTTGGGAAAACAACAATGAGCAGTTGATGAATTATTTCATTGAACAAACGAGCTTTGATATAAACAGGCAACTATCTACCTCTATTGGAAACCATATCTGCTCCGGAGAGGATCTGGATCTTTTGAAGTATCTTATTAACCATGGGGCAGATGTCAATTATATCAATGAAGAACTCTGGTATAAGCCATCACTGCTGGTCCATGCATTGTATAATGGGGACACAACAGTTGCGGATTTTCTAATTGAGGCCGGGGCCGACATTAATCTGGTGGACGGTTCGGGAGATACTGCACTTAATGCATGTGTTGATGAAGATAACGGATTGGATGATGAAGAAGTTCTGGGGTATGTAAAGAAACTCGTTGGACTTGGTGCAAATTCAGTTTCGTTGCAATGTGCGCTTAATTCCGCAGCAGCAAACGGAAGAGTTAATGTTGTTCATTACTTCATTGAAGAATGCAATCTGAACCCAAAAGACCCTGATAAAGACGGCGATATCACAGTAAACGCTGCTGCAAACGGAAATCAAATAGAGCTGGTTAAGTGGCTGATCAATTCTTTTGACATTGACATCAACGTAAAAGGGAAGGATGGGAGAACGCCTCTGCATGAGTCTGTGGCAAGGAGTCGTACATCTTCCGAGAACGAACAATGCCTCGTTCTGGTGAAGTGGCTGGTAGTGAATGGTGCTGACATCAATTTTATTGATGATGGGAAAAAGACCCCGCTTCATCTTGCCGCAGAGTTTGGAAACGATATCGCAGTAAAATATTTCATCGAAGAATGCCATATGAACCCGGCAATCAATTTCGGTGCAGGAACTCCTGCCGATCTCGCAAAGGGAAATAAATCCATCGTCAGGTATCTGCACAAGAAAGAGAAAGAGTATTCAGCTAAAGAGGATAAATAGAGAAGGGGGATGAATATGAGCAAGGAAAGCGTCAACGAGGAACTGGTAAGAGCTCTAGATGAAGTACCGGCATCGTTTGAAAAGGTATCTGAATTGTTGAAGAAAGGTGCAGACCCCGTTGCCGCAGGTTGCGGTGGGGATGGGGAGTCTGTTCTGCATTATGCTGTAAGGGATCAGCCCTGTGAAATAGTGAAACTGCTGCTGGACCACAGCGATTACGATGTCAACCATGTCAGCGATGATGAGTTCGGGCCGGAGCCTTTGATTTATTTGGCTGCGGAAAACCCGGATTTCAGGGTGTTCTCCATGCTGATCAATGATTATGGTGCAGATTGTCCTGCCGAGGGTTCTTATAATCCGGTTTATGTTTTCCTTAAGATTTTTAATTATTCTGAAAACAATCCCGACGACGTCTATCGGTTTCTGAGTGAATCCTGCCATATCGATGACCAGCACATTTTCTGGAATGCAATCCGTAGCAATTATCTGGACTTGTGCAAATATATGTATGAGGAAACGGATGTCAGTCTGGATGAGGAGGATAGTGACTGTTATTCTGCAATTCACATTGCTGCTCAGCCCTATGAGCCGGATGTCCTGAAATGGCTTGTCGAGGATCTCGGGATATCTCCTGAAACAGAGAACCCGGAAGGGATGAGGCCTATTCATGTAGCATGCAGTTTGGCCATTACATATCAAAGTAATGTCATTTACCTGGTGAAAGATTGCGGAGTCGATACGACAGTTGAATCTAATGAGAACCTTCTTCCTGTTCATTACCTTACAAGAAGCATGTGCTCAATGGGTGATCAAATTAGTGGGTTGAAAGACTGCGTAGAGAAATTGAATTTGGATTTTACTGCAGAAAGCAGCGACGGCAGGACAGCCCTTGGTTTCACGATATACAACAAGTGCCCCGAAATGACCAAGTATCTTGTGAAGCTTTTGGGAGATGGCGGAATTCAGAAGGCTTTTGAGACAGCATTCAGAATGGATGATATCGAATATGTCTCTTTCCTTGCAGAGGAATGCAAGTTCAACCTCAAGAAGGAGAAATGGGTTGAATTGTATCAATACGAGGACGAAGACCGCGAGTGGGAAGACCCTCCGATGATGCGGGTGTTGCGGAATGACAACCTTGATATATTCAGATACTGTTTTGAAAAACACTATGGGAGCAAAATTCCCTCCTTAAGCAAGGTGCCTTTTGAACAGGCACACAGATGCTGGGCAAGATCAATAATCGATTACCTTGTCTCCTTGTTCGGCGGAAAAGCCTATATGGATTGTCTGCTTGAGGATGAGTATGAAGGAGTATGGGATGCATTCTGTGAAGCTGCCAGGCTCGATGATATGGACCTTATTGAGTATCTGGTCAATGAAAAAGGAGTTGATCTGGAATACTGCGGGCACGGTGACAGCAGTTTTGATAAAGCCTTCCAGTTTCCGATACATGCTGCGATTAAAAACGGAAACCTTGAGATGGTCAGGTACCTTGTTGAGGAATGCAAGTGTGACCCGTTTGACAGCAGCATGAATGATGGGTCAACGGTCCTTTATGCAACCAAACGGAATCAGCTTGATATCGTGGATTATCTTGTTACGGAATGCGGAATATCTGCAATGTCTTCGGTCTTGAGTTTTGCCGAGGACAAGATGTTCAGGCAGGCATTTGAATTCATCGACAGGTATGATCTCGATGTGGATGAACTGTTCTGCTATCTGTGTCCCAGTCCGAATAAAAACGTTCTTTCTTTTCTCAAAAAGCTTAATTCTAAATATGACATTGACCTGTCATTTGAAGACGAAGACGGATACACGGCAATGGCAAATGCGTTGGCGTATGGGCAGTTGCAGACAGCGAAATGGCTGGTGGAGGAATGCGGTGAGGATATCCATGAGGTTTCCGTTGACGGAAAGGACGCCATGTTGCTTGCCGCCCAATCAGCAAATCCGAATCTCGTAAAATATCTGGTCGAGAAGTGCGGGTTCGGGGTTGATTCCAAGGACAAAGACGGCAATACGGCATTGATTTATGCCATCAACGGACCGAATCTGTCATGTGAAGAGAACTTCAAAATCTGCCAGTACCTGATTAAACATGGCGCGTACGTGAATGCGAAAGGCCAGAATGGATGTAATGTCCTTCATTTTGCCATTAGTGGTTTTTATGACGATGACATGTTCAAATGGTTTGTAAAAGCCGGTGCGGAC
>JAEEGL011863909.1_pt1 | contig 14146 bp, 8 predicted proteins | sample 9134231 | NCBI WGS metagenome assembly JAEEGL01 (sample SAMN16246548, study PRJNA631951) | gut metagenome | biome: gut microbiome; feature: rumen; material: fiber-attached | host: Bos | place: Iran: Karaj | collected 2018-10 | reverse complement strand
ATTTAAGCTGTTTAATGAAAAGATTTGGCTTATATATCTTTTTAGGAATAGCTGCTGCTATTGGTATTCCTATTGGTATTATAATAAAAAAGAAGAAAGCCAAAAAAACTGAAGAAGTAAGCCAGAATGCTGAAGTAAGTGATGATGGTGAAAATATTAATTTGCAGCAATTATTGAATGAAGGCCCTGATTTAAGTGGGAATAGTGATAGTTCAGCTGAATTGAATATGTTGAACAATGCTGATTCTCTTCAAAATACCAGCTTAAATAAAGATTTGAATGTTTCTGAACCGGCAAAACCACAAGAACAGCCTGTTTTAGATATAAAATCTCCTGAAATTAATAATATTAAGAATAATGAAGCACCAGTAAATCAGATACAAAAAGAAAAAGCTGAAGCTAAGCCTTCTGCTCCAACTGCGAATAGCAATTCTTCGTCGGTTGCTTCTACATCAGTTCCTGCAACGGATAGTTCTACCCAGACAACTACTGCGACTGCTCCTGCCAAAAAAATAGTTCGTGTAGTAAAAAAGGTTAGGGTTAGAAAGGATTCGGAAGGGAATTCTTATGTTGTTTCTGAAAGCCCGGCAACTTCAAGTTCATCAGAATCTGATTATAGTAGCAATACTGTGAATAGAGCGGATTTGGAAGCAGTTAAAACTATCAGCAGACCAAAAGAAAAACCTTTACCTCCTATAGATACCCAGTTGGATATTTTGTGGGGAAATTTAAGCCGAAAAGCTATGCAGGGTCATATCGGACTTATGGCTAGAAAAGCCGATGCTTTGCCTAACGCTTTAGGACCGACAAATTCTGGTGGCGGGCCAGTCTATAGTGGTGGATACAGCAGTGATAACAGAGTAACTGATATTCGTCTCGGAGATGTTTCCATAGATCTTTCAGAAGAAGCTTTAAAAGATGATCTTGTAGGAAAACTCAAAATGCTGGCTATTACTGATGCTGAGCTTCGAGAATTGTTTGCTATGAAGAATCCGGCTCATATTCCTCATCTAATTGAATATATTATGACAAAACCAGAACCAATGCGTTTGGCTTTTGTTGCTAAAGAAATAGGCAATTACGGTGATCCGGCAGTTGTAGATACTTTAGCTAGTTTACTTTATCATGAAGACGAAAGGGTAGTGTTAGCTGCAATTCAAGGGCTTGAAGCAACCAAGTCGCCGGCGGCAGTTATTCCTCTTTGTCCTTTTTTAAGGTCGGAAATACCTTTATATGCACAAGCAGCTAGAACAGCATTGAGCAAGTTTGGGGCAGTAAAAATAATGCAGGCTCTTAAAGATTTGCCAACATTTACAGATATAAAACTTAAAGAAGCAGGAATATTTGTACTTTCTAGAATGAAAGGTGACCCTGTAGAAAAAATCTTAAAGACTCTTTTGAACGATGAGTCTTCTAGCGTACGTATTCAAACTATTTTAGCCATGTCTTACCAGAAAAATCCTGTTTATATTGATCCTTTAAGAGAGTTTTACCGTATTGCAAACGAAACTGAAAAATCTATGACCAGAAAAGCTATTGTTTATTTAAATGGTTTTAATAAATAGCATTAAATAAAGTAATTATTTTATTCTAGTCTGAATTGTTATAAAAGAAATATCTTCACGCCATGGAAGATTAAAAGAAAATTCGTTTACACTCTTTAATATTTCTTCTGAAGGATTAGCAACGCCTGCAACAAGTTTTTCGTTTACTGTTAAAATGAGTCTATCTTTTCCAAATTCTTCACCAATATTGTTTACAGAATCTATAGCACCGTGAGAATAAAGAATTAAGATTTTATGTCTTAGGGATATTTCATGTCTTGCATAAGAAGTATTTGACCCGGAATTGAAACCCAGAGAAGTTGAGGGAAGGTTAATAAATTCCGAGGCTTCTCTTTTTGTGTCATATAATATAGGATTTGGCTGACCCGCATTAGAACAGATTATGTTTTCATTAGTCGGGTCTAGAATGCCTATAAAACAATTAATAATATGTTGATTCTTGATATATTGTTCAAATTGCTTAGCGAGTTTACTCAAAGCTATTTCCGGATTCTGCGTATAAAGAGGCATTATTGTTAAAAACGCTGCTTTCAGCATTGTCATCAAATGTACTGATTTTCTGTCGTTCCCTGAAATACTTGCAGAAATTATTGCATAAGTGCCTTGTTTTAATGGTAGACAATCGAAAAAGTCATTCGGAACAAGATTAGATGAGATATTTGCCGGATAAAGAATATAAGTTCCGCACTTTATATCTTTTTCCCAAGGTAAATACTGATTGAGTTCCTGGGTTATATTCAGTTTTTTAACCATTTCTGCTGTATCATTAAATGATTTGGAAATAGTTCCAAATTCATTATTTGAGCGAATCTTGATTCTGAAATCATAGTTTTTAAAGCCAAAAGCTTTAACACCATTTATTGAATCAGTAATAGGCAGAACAAGATTTTTTGTCATTAAACGCGCTAGTGCCAATCCCATAATCATAATAATTACAAAAATAAGTACAACAGTATTAACCTGTTTTTTGTATATTAAGTCGATGTCTTTTTCTTTTATGATTTTTAATAGAACATAGTGCTTTAGATAAGAACCTTTTAATACGCTTACAAAGCATTTTTCTCCTTTTAAAGTCATTTCATGAGTAAATGACTTACTGTCATTTTCACTCTGCTTTAAAGTTGAATTAAATGTTTGATATTCATTGAGTGAAGGGAAACAGGTTGCATAAGGATGTGCTGATACTGCTCTTATATCTTCGTCGGAAAATACTCTGTTAATTCTAGTATTCCTTACTTTGATATCATGAAAAATATCATCTAGATACATTCTTTCAAGGCAGTCGAGGTTTGTTAAAGTTACATAACCATACCAGGCTTCACCTGAAGGTCCAGGTATTACATCCAGGTAAGCGAGTATTTTTTCTTTTATGGCTTCCAAATTGGTAAATCTGGAAATATTTGTTTTGGCGGCTTGGAATAATCCCATAGAATGGGATTCCACAATTGCGTTAACAATCATATTGGATTTGTTTTTAAAAGCACTGGATATTATATTTTTGGATTGATTGTAGAAATCCATTGAAGAGGCAGAAGTGCTTGAAAACACCTTTATAAAAGCTTTGTGTGCCTCTGTTCTCTGTGATTCAGTCGGGTAATAGAAAGCATCTTTTTCGTTGAAAAGATAGTTTCTATGCATCTGAGTGAGGATTGCACCACGGTTGAACCAGCTTTCATATATTTCTTGTTTTTCTTTTAATGGTTTATCTCTATGTCTTCTGACTTCTGATGAAACTAAGGCAGATGAAAGCAGTAGTCTTGAATCAGAAGAAATCAAATGAGCACTGTCTATGAGTGAATCATTACACATTTGCATGAATTTTTCTTTGATATAGTCAAGGTTTTCAACATTTTCTGTCAGATCTTCATTTATTTTTCTATACTCTATGAGCTTAGAAGTAATATATCTTGAAAAACCTGAATCTATTTCTGAAAGGCGTTTATAATTCTTTTGCTCTTCATTGGCAAGAATGTAGCTTTTTAATTCAATTAAATACTGAGATGCAAGAATTGCAGCAACTATTATTGGTAGTATATAGCAAATAATGAAAAGCCAAATAATGCGCATTCGCAAGTTCAAGCCTTTATTGGGTTGAGAAACAAAAGCAGTGTAAGTTACTTTAAAGAATAAAATACTTATAATTAAGAACAATAAAGCTATGCCCAAGAATAAGGGCCACGAAGGCTGATTAATGTCTTCTGCACCAACTATTAAACAGTGTTCGTTTAATCTTTTCAGACAGACCAATTTGGAATAGCGTCTGAATCTGTTTGTTGGATTCATTTTATAATATGCTTTTATAAAATCTTCATTAATTCTGGTATCTTTTAGAATATTAGGTAATCTGATATCATTTTGGTCTATAAAGCCATAATTGTTTTTTTGATTATCAGTGATTTGTTTTGAAAGTATTATTTTGTTGCTTAATTCGTTGTAATGAGCAAATATTAATATGCCACCAACAGATTGATTTGATATTTGGGGATCATAATCGAAGTAGCAAAGTGAGAATCTGTCTGGATTACCTAACTCTATTGCTTTGCCCTTTTGTGCTCTGACTAGTTTCAGAATTAAAGATGGTTCAGGTATTCTTTTACCGATTTCTTGAATTTGTTCTTCTGTTATATTTTTTTCTTCAGGGCTTGATGAAGCTAATTTTAAAAATAATTCAAATTCGTCAGTGGCATCTTTTGTCCTTATTATTTCTAATTTTCCATTAAACAAATAAACTGACAGCATGTTCTTAGGATATCCGTTTGTAAAACCTTCTATAACTTTTTGTAAGAAAGCTGGGTTAATCGGATTTCCCTTTAAAGATTTAAATAATTCAGAGAAATTGTTCTCGAAGAATCTGGCTCTGCTACTGTCATGAGCTATTTCTTCCAATCTTCTTTCTATTTGGTTGAAACTATGTAAATCTTTTCTTTCACAGTCTTCTGCTATATAGAGATATAGGCTTGTCCATATAATAGAAGAAGGAAAAGCCCAAACAAAAATAATTATAATAAGCCATTTGAAAAGGTTTTTGTTCTTTAAACCATTATAATTAAGGTTCTTAAACATCTGATTGACTCCCTGTCTTTTGGCTTCTTATAAGAGCTATTGGATTAGTTTCAGCAAGTTTTTTATTTAATTGAGAAAGTATATTTTCATTTTTTCTATAAATATATAGGAAAGATTTTTCGGTTTTATCTGTTTTGATTTTTTGAGAAATAGAATCTAATAATTTTTCTGCTGATTGATCTTCAGAACTTTTTTCTACAGGGCATTTAATGGCTGCTTTTTTGTCTTCTGACATTTTGTCTAATATTAAAAATAATGAATTGCTCGGCATTTCTATATTTAAATCGCCTGTTTCTAAAATTTCTCTAATTGAATTGCCGTCTTCTAAAAGATTTATGACTTCGCATTCTAAAGCGGATTCAGAATAATTATACTTAATAAGGTTGAAATCTCCATAACCAGAATAGTTAATTATACCTGTTTTGGTATCAAGAAAAGCAACTACTGCATCAAAATTAAGATTAACTTTGTGATTTACTCTAAAATATTCTTCTAGGTTAGATAACAGTAAAGAAGGTGAATGTTGATTTGTCTGTTCTATAAGTGTTTTTAGAACTATACCAGCCATAGCTAAGGGCAAAGATGATTCTAATCCTTTGCTATTACCGTTTTTTATGACAAATATTGAGAGAATATCCTGGTCTGGCATTGGTGAAGAATAATATAATGTATTTTGATCTAATTCTGAATTATTGAATATATCTACTTTATAAGATGATTCGTTAAAAGTTTTGAAAGGCAGTAGTTCACTAATTATGTTAGACTTTGTATAAAATTCTTTCGTTTTTATAATAAGATTTGTTATGCCTGTTGAAATACTTTCTAATTCACTGCTTTCAGAATAATTTATAGTTTGTTGAATTTCATCTTTTTTATTTTCAATACTTAGAACATTTTTCTTAAGAATATTCATAGGTCCGTTTATAGAGAAACTTAGAATAACACTTATTACAATTATAAAAAACAGAGAGCAAATTGAACCAACTAATAAAACATTTGAAAGGCTGATTGTTTTGTCTCCCATTAGTTCAACAGGCATTGAAAGGAAGAGATTGTAGTTTTTCATTTGATTGGCAGGAATTGCTGCAACCAACACTTCTTTTTCGTTTATTTTCCCACTTTTAAAGCTAGGAAGTTGAGTCTGATTAACCATGTCATTCAATTTCCAAAGAGGTTCTTCATAATAATATGAGAATCTTGGGTAGTATGATTTTTGATTTGATGATGTTTTAGGAAAGGCTATTAATTCATAATCCTTTGTATTATTAAGATTGCTTCCCGTTTCGTTTAAATAGTGTCTTTCTAATTTTTGCGGTTCATGAATAATCAATAGACAACCAGTAGCATAATCGTCATCATTTACTACGAAATCCATGAAGGCTAAAGTTTCTTCATTATCAAGTTTTGTTTCTATGAAATTTGAACGACCTGATAATAAGCCCTCAACAGCGGTTGTTGTGAAAACTTGAACTGATGGAGGTTCTTTTTCTGTTTCTATTTTACTTCTGGAAGAGTTGAATGTTCTTAACCCCTGTATTGCTAAACGATTAACAAGATTTCCGTATCTTTTAGCAATGTTTGAATATTGATCTGACGCTATTTCTGGAACGTGGAAAAGAATCTTCCCATACTGATCAACGTAGACAGCATAAGCTATGATTTCTTCCTGGTTAGCTTTAATTAGAGGTGACAGTATATCTTTAGGTGATTTGTCAGGATTAGCCAGTTCTTTTTTGAAATGTCTATATTGAAGCAGTAAATCATCAAAAGAGTCTGAATATTGCTGATCTACTTTTTCTAATATTTCAATTGCTTCTTGCTTAAATTTATTTGTAATACTGTCTTTCTTTTCGTATTTGTAGGAGTAGATGCTTATAAATATTGCTATAACTCCTATGAATGCTGAAAAACCAAATATTAAAGCAGCCTGAGTTTTTACTGAAAAATTGAAATTAACTCTAAATGCTTTTGCCCAAAGGAAAAATAAGATAATAACAGGAATAAGAATATATAAAAATCTGTTATAGTTTTTTAATATGTTTATAGGTTCAGGACTAGGTCTGGTACATATTAATCTTATTCCTTCCTGGGTATCGCTTAGAGAAATGAGTTCATTTTCATAAATAAAGCCTGATTTTAGCGAATTTGAAGAAAGAATTATGGTAGATGAGGGTTTAAGACGCTTACCATTGCTACTACTGTGTCTAGATGTATTTTTTAAATCAATGTAGGAAAAAGTATAATTGAGAGAGGTTAAACGCTGCATTGTATCTATTGTTTTTGCTGCCAGCGAATACTTGTCTATTTTATCTAAATCGAGCCATGCAAGCAAATCACCCATTCTTTTAACATTGTTCCCGTTAATTGCTGGCAGTTGTACTTTAAACCAGCCGCCCATTTTCCTTAGACCAACACCTTGAAAATTAACAAGACTGTTGGGTGAGACTGCAAGACTGGATAATGTAGATGAATTGCCTGAATAGTTTAATGATATTTTTTGATAGTCTTGATTTGAAACGTTTTCAGAATTATCTGAAATACTTTTAAGTGCTTTGATATAATCTTGTGATATTTTAGTTTTTACAAGATTTTCGTTGGCCGGCCATTTTAAACGGTTTCCGTTCTCATCAAATAAGGCTAATTCAAGAATATCTCTTGTTCCTATTCTTTTAACTTCGCTTAAGTCTTCTGCCCACTTGAAAGATTCAGATAAACGTCTTAGAGATTCTTGATAATAAGTCTCTGGCTCAGTTAATCTAAGCATATGAGCAGTCATTTCTGCCATTTCATCTAAGCAGCGTTTTCTGGAATTTTCTAATTCTGTTTGCTGTATATTATAAAGGGCTATCCAGATAGTAATAATTGGCAGAAAAAGCAGTATCATGAAAAGTCCGAGTTCGCTTAGAAACTTACGGATTTTATGTAAAATAGATTTATTGCTTTTACTTTGAGTTGGAGCCATTTCTATATTTTAAACCATAGTTGATTAAAAGGCAAGAAAAGGAATGTAGCTGATTTTTTATTTGTATCTAGCCGATTTAACTATCTGTTTTGCTATTTTTGATATTTCTTGAACATTTTGAAAACTTGGAAACTTGGAAACAGATAAAGGCTGTTAATCATTTTGTGTTAAATAGAATAATCTGCTTTTACTAGATTGGAATTGAAGTATTTTGGATTACCTGTTACTTCTTCTCCTATCCATTCGGGAAAATCTATTTTTTCGTTTTCTGAGTTTATTTCTACTTCAGCGAATATAAGACCTTTAAGACGGCCTTCGAATTCATCTATTTCAAATTTATGACATTTGTATTCAACTATATGACGTATTTTAACTAATCCGCTTTCAGTACAGAAAAGATTATACATTTCTTCCGCATCCTGAGTCGGAATTTCATATTCATATTCTGGTCTGGATATTCCAGAACCTTTGCTTTTTAATGTTAGAAAAGCTTTTGAATCTGTAATTCTGATTCTTACTACAGATAATGGATTTGTGGAAATATAACCCTGTTTTATATGAATGCTCTTGCTTACTAATTTCTTCCAATTATCATTTTTTAAAAGAAATTTTCGCTCGATTTCCATTTTAAACCTCTAATTTTTTTAGCAAAGAACTGGTTTTTGTCAGCAATGCTTCGTATTTCTCTACAGGTATACTAGGTGACAAAGGATATGAAATAACAAAATAATCTTCATCTGCTTCATATTCATAACCTTTAACGTGTTCCTGAATAACAGCCTGCAGTCTGGATTCTGAAAAGAAGTTTTGGGTTTCTTCAACATTGGCTCCTTGTAAAAGGAACTTATCTGAAAAATCTTTGTTCGCGGTAATCTTTATTTCTTGTTTACCTAAAAGCTTGTCTAAGGAGTCTATTAAAGTTTTTGAATCTCTTAAATAAAACTTTGGAAACTTAGCATCTTTCTTGTTTATTAGACAGATCAAACTGCCACAGGTTTGATGATTCCCAGGATATATAAAGGTTAATAGCATGAAGTCATACCCGTTATAGTTGCCTTTAACTATACTATGAAAGTCTTTGTAGCCTATATGTCTTTGGATAATGGTAAAATCTTTGATTTTTCCTGGCAATTCTTCCAATTTTAGATTTCTAATGAACTCATAATTGTTTTTTTCACAAAATTTCTTTGTGTTTTCTAAATTTAATTTTTCCTGCTTGGTGCTTCTACTTAGAATAGCAGCAATTGCGGCTATAGCTAGAAAAACTACTATTGCATTTATAACTGAGTAAGGCATTGGTCGACTCCATTTTCTTTTATAAGAATTATTATAGAATTTGTAAGCCATAAAGTAAAGAATTAGGTTTTATACATTTTTTAAAAAGTTTGAAAAAAAAGTTAAGAAAACTTGAACCTTGGTCGAAAAGGTTGATGGATTTGTTTGCCTCCTTAATTTTCGGGCCGAGGAATATGACCTCGGCTTATTTTTTTTTGCTTTTTCTTTAATTCTAAATATATTACTATTACATATATAATGTTCTTTTTATGAAAGGAGCAAATATGTTTGCTAGAAGAGGGTCAAGTGATCCAATGTCGCTTTTTATCGTTTTGGGCTTCTTTTGCTTGATAATAGGCATCTCTATTGTTCAGTCAATTTTGGATAAAAAAAGACGGGAAGCTATAAAGAATTATTGCGGACGACATGGTTTAAGTTACAAAGAAACAGCTTCAAATGTACCATCTATAGCATGGAGCTTTTCTTTGCTTTCAGAAAAAGGGCATAGCAATACTTGGCAAACAGAAATGTCTGGTAATAGAGGGGATTATTTCTTTTCTATTTTTGAACATCATTATGTTACTGGTTCTGGCAAAAGTAGACACTCTCATACTGATACTATTTGTGTTCTTAGAAATAGTGCAATTAATATGCCTCAGTTCTTTGTAAGAGATGAAAGTCTGATTTTTGATAGTTTGGGAAAATTATTTGGAGGGCAGGATATTAATTTTTCAGAAGATCCTGTCTTTTCAAGGAAATTTGTGCTTCAAGGAATGGTAGAACCTTCTATTAGAGAGTTTTTTGATAAAAATGTCAGGGCTGCTTTTGTTAATCACCATATTACAGGATATCGGTATGAGGGTTTTCGAGATTGTTTCGCAGTCTCTATGAGCGGAAGTCTTGATATTGATGCAAGACTTGCTTTCTTATCTTGTTCAATGGCTATTTTCAAAAATATTGTTCCTAGAGAAGAACAGGAATACCTTAGTTAAAATAAAAAATAAGCTCCTGCGCCTAGAATTATTGGAATAAAAAAGTATATTACGCAGCCAGTCTTGCCGCCTTCTTTTTTGCTAAATAGGCCTGTTATACCCTTGGTAATCATAGCGCCTATTTTTCTATCTCTGCCAGCCTTTGAGAATGGAACACCAGTTTTTCTAGATATTTTCTGTTTTAGACCTGTTAGACCAAATAGTCTGCTCCAGGAAAATTCATTGTTTGATTTCTTCCTGGTTGAGCCAGTGGTAGTAGTTTTAGTTACTGTTGTAACTGTAGTTGTTGTGGTTTTTTGAGGTTTATTTGTAGTAGTCTTTTTTGCAGCTGCCATTTTCTTTTCCTTATTTTATAAAAGTATTATACTGTTTCGCCATTTTTTATGCAACCAATCCATTTTAATCTTATTTAAATGCTATATTTTAGTTATAATATAATCAAAGATTATTAATTTGAGATGAAGATGAGGAATGTTTATGGATGAATTTGTTTTTAATAATGCTAATGCTATTAGTTATTTCCTTTATGGAATTATAGCTATACTAGTTATATGGTTTACTTCAAAGACAATAAAAGAAATACTCAGACAAAAAGAAATAGAGAATTATTGCAAGTCACAGAACATTACTTTTTCCAAAAGTATAACCAATATCCCTGTTGCAGTAAAAAGTTTTAACATTTTGAAATTTGGAGGCAAAAACTTTTATGAAACAGCAATGACGGGAAATAAAGATAACATTAAGTATTATCTTTTCGATCATAGATGTATAATTTCATATGGCTCAAAAAGTTCATATACCTATTATGGTTGTGTTTGTATTTTTTCCTATAATAAAGATATTTTCCCAAAATTCTCTCTCTTTTCTAAATTTAAGAAGGGTGGTTTTTTGTTTGGTTTGTTAAATATAGAAAACTCTAATGGTATTATTTTTGCTGATGATATTGGGTTTTCTAAAAAATTAGTTTTGGAAAGTAAGCAGGAAGATGAAGTTAAAGAATATTTTAATCAGAATATCAGGGATTGTTTTTTAAGAAATCATATGGATGATTATTGTTATGAAGGTTATAAGAATTATTTTGCTGTCTCAAAAGTTGGCTGTTTAAAATTAGAAGAAAGGTTAGATTTTTTTAATAAGTCATTGAAAATCTTTCATGAATTAATTCAAGAATCTTCTAATTCTTGATTATCACTTTCTCTTCTTTAATGGATTATGATTGGTGATGGGGTATGTTTTACTATCTAATCCCCATCACCAATACATCGCTAAAGCCTAAACTTGGCTTTATTTCTTCCCTTCGTAAGCGTTGATGAACATCTGCTTGATTTCGCTGATGAGCGGATATCTTGGATTTGCACCAGTGCACTGATCATCGAATGCCATTTCACACATTTCATCAAGACTTTCGTAGAATTTATCTTCGCTGATGCCGTATTCTTTAATGCTTGACGGAATACCAATTTCTGATTTGAGTTTTGCTACAGCTTTAATAAGCAGTTCAACTTTTTCATCATCTGTTTCGCCGCCAAGATTCAAATAATCGGCTATACGGGCATATCTCCATTTGGCTTCCGGGTATTTATACTGTGGGAATGCTGTTTGTTTGCTAGGTTTGTCAGAAGCGTTGAATCTGATTACTTCTTCTATCAGCAATCCGTTTGCTGTTCCGTGAGCAATATGATGAGCAGCACCAAGCTTATGAGCCATTGAGTGACATACGCCTAAGAAAGCATTTGCGAAGGCCATACCTGCCATACAAGCTGCATGAGCCATTTTTTCTCTGGCTTTAACATTTGAAGCACCGTCTCTATAAGCTTGTGGCAAGTATTTGAATACAAGTCTTATTGCTTCAAGAGCAAGACCATTAGTAAATTCAGAGGCCATTACAGAAACTCTTGCTTCAAGAGCATGAACGAGAACGTCTATTCCAGAAGCTGAAGTAAGGCTCTTTGGCATATCAAGCATCAATTCTGCATCAACGATAGCCATATCAGGAGTCAATTCATAATCAGCAAGTGGATATTTGATTCCTGTGGATTCATCTGTGATAACGGCGAATGGAGTTACTTCAGAGCCTGTTCCTGCAGAAGTTGGGACACATACCATCATTGCTTTGTCGCCCATGTGTGGAAATTCGTAAACACGTTTGCGAATATCCATGAATCTCATGGCCAGGTCATCAAACTTGACGTCTGGGTGTTCATAAAGCAGCCACATAATCTTTGCTGCATCCATTGGAGAACCGCCACCAAGAGCAATTACTGTATCTGGTCCGAAAGTTCTCATTTCGGCAGCACCACGGCGAGCTGTTGCTAAAGTCGGGTCTGCTGTAACATCTGTAAATACTTTGTAGTCAATTCCGCTGTTTTCTAAGACTTTGGTGATCTTTTCTACAAAACCTTTATCAAAGAGGAATTTGTCAGTAACTATATAAGCACGTTTTCTGCCCAACTGCTTCAGTTCTTGAATTGCAGTAGCAAGACAGCCATATTTGAAATAAACCTTTTCTGGAACTCTGAACCAAAGCATATTATCTCTCCTTTCGGCAACACTCTTGATATTCATTAAATGCTTAACTCCTACGTTTTCTGAAACGGAGTTGCCACCCCATGAGCCACAGCCCAAAGTAAGAGATGGAGCAAGTTTGAAGTTATATATGTCGCCGATAGCCCCTTGAGAAGCTGGCATATTTACGATAACACGAGAGGTTTTCATTCTTACGCCGAATTTGTCAATCTTGTCTTGAGCATTGACCTGGTCAGCATAGAGAACAGATGTATGACCGATTCCACCGTGTTCAACCAGGACAGCAGCTTTTTCGGTTGCTTCTTCGAAGTTCTTTGCATGATACATAGCGAGAACAGGAGAGAGTTTTTCATGAGCATAAGGTTCATCAAGAGAAACATCTTCTACTTCTGCAATAAGAATTTTTGCCTTTTCAGGAACTTCCAAACCGGCTAACTTACCGATGTTATAGGCTGACTGACCAACAATCTTAGCATTGACACTTCCGTTAACAAGAATAACTTTGCGTAGGGCTTCTGCTTCTTCAGCATTCAAAACATAAGCGCCGCGTTCAATAAATTCCTGTTTAATCTTATCGTAAATAGAATCAAGAACTATGACAGACTGTTCAGAAGCACAAATCATGCCGTTATCAAAGCTCTTTGAAAGAAGAATAGAGTTGACGGCCATTTTTATGTGGGCGCTTTCATCTATAACAGCGGGAGTATTACCAGCACCAACACCGATAGCAGGTTTGCCGGAAGAGTAGGCGGCTTTAACCATGCCTGGGCCTCCAGTAGCCAGTGTGAGGTCTAGTTCCCTCATAACCATCTGAGAAAGTTCTGTAGATGGTTCGTCTATCCAGCCGATTATGTTTTCTGGAGCACCTGCTGCAATGGCTGCATCAAGAATAGTTTTTGCTGCTGCAATTGTGCTTCTCTTAGCTCTTGGATGGGGAGAGAAAATCATGCCGTTACGGGTTTTAAGAGCTAGCAAAGATTTGAAAATAGCTGTAGAAGTTGGGTTTGTAGTCGGAACGATTGCTGCGATTACGCCTATTGGTTCGGCGATTTTCATAATGCCGAAAGCTTCGTCGCGTTCGATGATTCCGCAGGTCTGTGCGTCTTTATACTGATTATAGATATATTCTGAAGCAAAATGGTTCTTTATAACCTTATCTTCAACTATACCCATGCCTGTTTCTTCTACTGCAAGCTTTGCAAGAGAAATTCTGGCATTGTTTGCGGCTGTGGCTGCTGCTCTGAAGATTTCATCGACTTTTTCCTGGGTAAAAGTAGCGTAAATCTTCTGGGCTGCTCTGACTTGAGCAATCTTTTCTTGTAATGATTCTGCGGAATTAACAGTCATTTCGGTTTCCCTTTCCTTCTAACTCTCATTGCGAGCCGTAGGCGTTGCAACTTAGTTAATTGTATGATTAGTAATGTAAAATAAACAACTTGTAAAAACCATTCTAACTCATAGAATACTTTTTTACAAACTATCTTATGTTTGTGAATTTTGTCGCAAACTTTTAAAAAATACAACTAAATTGACGATGAGGTAGTTATTGTTGTTTAGTTACAAGTTATAAGATTCTAGTTACAAGAAATCTTATGTCTCCATCTTTGGTCTTGTATCTCAATTTTTGGTCTTAAATTTAACAACAACTACCACGGGCAGCTGCCGCTGCCTGTGGGAATTGTTGGAAGAGTTGGAAGGGTTGAAAGGGTTACGCTGCACCATGGTAATTGTCAGCGGACGATAGACGTGAAACCTTCTATTCT
>JAEEGL011471134.1_pt1 | contig 14146 bp, 8 predicted proteins | sample 9134231 | NCBI WGS metagenome assembly JAEEGL01 (sample SAMN16246548, study PRJNA631951) | gut metagenome | biome: gut microbiome; feature: rumen; material: fiber-attached | host: Bos | place: Iran: Karaj | collected 2018-10 | reverse complement strand
CAGCACCACTACCATCAGGGATAATAATTTCACCTTTATCAGTACTACTACCACAAATAGTAGCATATTTTAACATTTCAATTTTATAAAGAACAGAATCATGTTTTAAATAACTAGCAACATCTTCTGTTGTATTAGAACCATATCCTTCTTGAATTGAATTTCTAATAATAGTAACATTTAATCCACTATTACCCAATTCATAATGGAAAGCAACTTCAAATGCTTGAGCAGTAGAATCTTCAGAAACATTATGAACCTCATTCTCACTAACTGCCATTTCAGTAGATAAGCAATCTTGAATAGGTCTAATAATATTACCATCTTCATCTCTTTCATAAACAAAGCCATTTTCATCTCTTAATTGGAATCCACCACAAACAAATCTTTCATCAGTTGTAATTATACCATCTTGATTATAATCAAAGTAAACTAAGTCACCTTTTTTAGTTTTTTCTGGACCTGATGCAGTATTACCTAAATCAAGTACATACATATTATCATCAAATACTTTATAACCATTATCATCTAAAGTATATGAACTAACATAGAAATATCTATACATTGTATTTAAATATAATGCATTAATATTCTTATATTCCATAGTTAATTCATCATACTCTCCATCATAATAATCATTAAAGTCATATGATGTTGCATTATCTTTACCATTAATTCTTGCATATAAATCACAAATAGTTGAGTTATTTAATTGTGATAAAATAGAAATATTCATAAATGGATTAATAATAACTGGACTTAACAATTCACCATTTTCATCAACACCAGTATTATAATCAACACCCATTTCAAGTTTTAAATAACCATTTTCATCAAGAATTTGTTCAACAGTCCAATATGTCTTAGCATTCAATATTTCATCTTCATTAGCAGGACATTCAGTATAAACTTGTTTAGTTGATTTATTTGTAATACGAATTCCTTTATCTAACTTTAATAAGTATAATGCTGTTTTATTATCATAACAAATACCACTACCATTATCTTTGACCATTTGATATTGACCATTGCCATCATCAACTCTATTTTCTTTAACTACATACTTTAATTCAACGGCTTGAACTGAAGTATCACCACTAGGACGAAGTGTGCTCTTAGAATATACTGGTTTAGCGTTAGCTTTACCAACATCTTCAGGATCATATACATCACATCTTCTCATATCAGCGTCATATACAGTATTAATAAATAATGTACCTAAGAATGTATCTCTAAAATTAAAGTAATTGTAAACCATAGGAATAACAATTGGAGAGAATGTACCAACTTTATATAAGATATCAACAGACTTATCACTATTAATTCTTATAGAATACATTCTATCATTCTTACCTGTTGCAGCATTTGCATATTGAACTGAATTACTATAAGAATCATAGATACCTTCTTTACCATTTATATCTAAATAATGAAGACTAAATGTTGAAAGGTTTCCTTCTTCAGCAGTACTAAATACCTTAGTAATAGTATTTAAATTAGCAGGATCATATTTGCTCCAGTTTGATTTCTTCTTATAAACAGTAATAATTGTTGTTGTTTCATCAAGGAACATAACATAATCTTTATTATCAGTTATAAACTTTTGACTACTCATTTCGGATAAATCTTTATTTAAATAATCAACGAAACCTGTAATATCAAATTCCATATTACCATAATCAATTGCAGAAGCTTTTAATCCACCAAATAATGAAATAAAACCTAATGTAATTAATACAATTAAAATCATAGAAGGAATAATTAATTTAAGCTTAATATATTTATACTTTTTCATTATAATATTCCTCCAATGAATCCTGTGGTATTAACCATAAAATATCTTAATGATATTTCTCGATATATAGTATAAGCAAATCCAAATAACTTTTGGAATAAGTCAAATGCAAGAATACCTATAAAGAATATTATCATTGCAGCAATAGCAGTTCCTAAAATACTTAATACACATTTCAATAAACCATATTCATGAATTGAAATTAGACCAAGTAATCCCATATAACACATTAAGAAAATACCAAGTCCAATAACTAAAGAATAAATTGCCTTTTCGTTTTCACTAACAACATTTGAAACAATTAATCCAAAAAACTTAGACCAAACTAATGGATATAGACAATAACAAATCATCATAAAGATTTCTTTCATCTTACCCTTACCATCAAATAGTGTTGTTACACTCCAGTTAGATATTGTTAATACAACAACAACTAATAAAATAGTTGAAATTTCTTTAAATGTATTAAGACTAGTAACTTTTACATTACTTACAACAAATCCAGTTAATGCGTATTTTGCAATATTTAATATTATTAATGAAAATAATAGAAATAATGCAACCCACATTTTTCCTTTTTTATCTCTTTTAAATTCATCAAAACCCTTTAAAGGATGTGCTAATATATATAGAGGGAATGAAATTGCATTATCTTTAAAATATTTCAAACCCATAAGAATCTTCTTAAAGAATAATTTAAAATCAAACTTTTTGTTTGTTATTTCTTCAGTTGAATTCACTCTTATTTACCTCCTTTAACAAGTTTTTTATTTTTAATCTTTTTATAACTCTTATACGCAATGGTTCCAGCACTAACAACTAATATTGCTACAACAACAGTAGGAAAGTATTTTTTAATAATTCCATCACGATATTGTTTATAACTTCTTGAATAATACTTAGTATTATTTCCCATCTTGAAGTAAGACATAGCTTCTTCATATCTTCCTTCTTCATATAACTTTTTACCTACACCAGAATAAGCAAGTTCATAAGCTGGATTATCAGTTATAACACTTTGCCAGTATCTACTAGCTTCACTAGATAAACCATTATATTCAGCTTCAACAGCGTTATTAATCTTACGAGCAAATTCAGTTAACTCATATTTCATAACACATTTATTACCCTTATCAAGTAATAATAAATTTTCACCTTGATAGCATATAGCAGATGGTTGTTTAATATCAGTTGTTTGATTTCCTTTACCACCTGAAATATATAATAAATATCCTTCAGAGTCATATGTAAATAATCTATTTTGGTTAGTATCAACAACTGTATAAACACCAAACTCATTAACTGTGATTGCATAGAATTGACTACTATTAGCACCCTCTTTAGATTTAGTAGTCATATAATCTCCCTTAGGAACATTAAATCCTTTACGCTTTAAAATATCATTATTACTTTGATTAATTCTCTTAATCATAGCATCAGTATTATATGTTTTATTAGCGTTTAAAGTAGGACCACTAACAGTATAAATAAATCCGCCTTCATCAATATAAAGATTTCTAAAAGCAGTTTGAACAATAGTAGTTTCTTGAGCTAATTGTTCTTCTGTTTTAAAGTTTCTCTTAAAAGCTTCCCAGAACGATAATTTAGTTACAGTAGATCCAATATATCTTAAGAAGTTACCTTCATAAGTCATAAATAAGATACCTTCATAAACACCATCAGAAATAATATACATTCTACCAGTAGAATCAATATCTACTTTTGTAGGTTGGAATTTATTTGCATAATCTGCACTACTTGGTGCGTAAACAACTTGAATAACATCATATGTATCAGCATCAACTAAAATAACTTGAGCATTATTAGAATCGCAAAGATAAATAACATCTTGCATAACTAAGTTTTCATTAGGATCTAATACATTTTTACCATTTTCTTTAAGAGGTCTTTGTTTTCTACAAACACCTTTTAAACCAAATCCAGTAATATATGGTTGTTTTGATTTTTCGTATTCAATAAACTCTTCAACAGTTAAATTATCATTTTTAACTTTTAATTTATAAGCATCATAAAGTTCAACACCTTGCTCATTCAAACTATTATTTTTATTATAATAAGCAAGCATAGATGGATAATAAAGTATATTATTTCCATCTTTATCTTTTTCACTTAATGTACAAGTCATATTGCCTTGTTCATCATAACTAATCTTATTAAACACATTAACAGACTTATTCTCATTACCTGATTTAGTCTTAACATTTTTAAGTTCTTCTTCAGTTAACTTTAATGGATTAATATCAAATTTATTAACTGACTCAATATAAGTAAGTGTACCATCAAATACAAATAACTTATTTGATGAACTATCAACGATATATAATCTTTGACTTCCATCAGGTAGAGTATATAAACTCATATCTTCTGGACTATTAAAATCATTAACAGCATTATCTTTTCCAGTACCAAATCCATTAACCCAGTTAGTGCTTAATACACCATAAATACCTTCACTAGTAACAGAGAAACCATCACTACAATAAATTGGTTGCATATTACTATCATACATATATCCTGCAGCAGCATTAACGTTTAATTTAAAACTAAACATTGCAGTAAATGTTGCAAAACATAAAACTAATATTAAAACTATTTTTCTTATATTATTCTTCATTGTAATGACCTCTCTACTTCATACCTGAATGAGCCATTGTTTCCATAACATTGCTTTGTGAGAATATAAATACAGCAATTGGAACAACAATCATTACTAATTGAACAGCACACATTGTTCCTTGACGAGCAACACCGGCCGATGCAATTTGGTTAATTGCATAACTTAACATCTTTAAATCTTCTTTATAAATATATTGAGCTCCAGTAGAATTCCATAAACTTTGGAAGTTAAGAATAACTAAAGTAACCCAAGCTGGTTTAACTAGTGGCATAACAATTTGTAAATAAATTCTAAACTCACCAGCACCATCTAACTTACCAGACTCAATTAAATCCATAGGAATTTGATCCATAAATTGTTTCATTAAGAATAATCCCATAGTACCACCAATAGTAGGTAGAATTAATGACCATTGAGTATCAATCATATGTAACCAGTTTAAGATAATATAATGTGGAGTAGCTGTAACAGATGCAGGGAACATCAATGTATAAACTATTAAAGCAAATATTGCTTTTCCACCAGGAACTCTATATCTTGATAATACATAAGAACACATTGACGCAATAATAACATGTCCGAATGTACCAACAATAGTAACTAAAATAGTATTAAATAAATATCTTGAGAATGGAACTAAACTTGTTCCAAGAACAACAGTCAAGTCAGAGAAATTACTAATTGTAGGATTATGAACAAAGAATGTAGGAGGGAATCTAAAGATTTCATCCAAAGGTTTAAACGCATTCATTACAATAAGTAATAATGGCATTATACTAAACACACCACATAGTGTTAAAAACAAGAATAAAACAATATCTCCAGCTAAAGAACGATTCATACGTTTTTTCTTCTTAGATTTTCTTAAAATCTTAGAAGTATCAACTTCAGCAAAAGGACGAGTATCTATATGTTTAGATTTCTTCTTATTTCTTGCTTCTAAACTATTTTTATCGATATTAGCAGTTGTCTTATTTGTATCTATATTTTTATCAAGTGCCATATCATGAACCTAACTTTCCGATTAATTTCTTAATTAGTTTATTTAAACCAATTGCTGCTAAGAACAATAATGTTGCAATAGCAGAAGCATAACCTAATTCATATCTTGAACTTGTATAATCTGTTAAATGATTAACAATAGTATGACCAGCATATTGAACAGATGGGAATCCACACAATGCAGTCGTATAAGCACCAACACCTAATGTATTAGAAATTTGAATAACGGCAGAGAATAATAATTGTTCTTTCATACAAGGAAGTGTTATATACCATAACTCTTGCCATCTATTTCTAACACCATCAATAGCACCAGCTTCATATAATTCTTTATCTACACCTTTTAAACCAGCAATAAGAGTTAAGAAATTAACACCAAGGCTAGTCCATAATTGTACAACAATTATAATAGGCAAAATATATTTAGCATCTTTTAACCAAGTAATTGGTTCAGAAATTATACTCATAGAGATTAATATTGAGTTTGCATAACCATAATAATCACTACTAAATATAATTGACCAAATAGCTACAGCACCAGTTAAAGCAGGAGCATAGAATACAAATGTAAAGATAACACGTAATACATTTGGTAGTTCATTAATCAACCAAGCAAATACAAATGAAAGTAAATATCCACCAGGACCAACTATTACAGCTATAATTAAAGTATTTTTAATAGCTGTAATAAAGATTGCATCCTCTAAGAATAAATCTAAATAATTTTGTATTCCTCTCCAATGTGGAGCTTGTAACATATTAAAATCTGTAAAACTGAAGAATAAGCTCATTAATACAGGTAAAATAGTAAAAGCAAAGAACAATAGCAAGTAAGGAAACATCATTAAGTATAATCTTCTATTAATAAATAGTTTTCTTCTTAATGGTTTCTTTCTACTCCATTGATCAATATTATTACTTGTTTTCTTAAAGAAGTTACGGATTTTAGTCCATAGATTTTCTTTATTAATTTTGTTATCACTAATATTTTCCATGTTAAAATCCTTTCTACTCTGTTAATTCTAAGCCAAACTCAGTACGTTTACGAGTAATTTCATCGTTAATTAATTCAACGTATTCAGCTAAAGTTTCTCTAGCATTAGAATCATTATTAATTACTTCACGAATAGCATTTTCTAAGTTTCTGTTAATATAGTAACTTCCAGGCACTTCAGGAATACCAGTAGCTTTATCAAATGCATTTAATAATACATCAAGTTCTTTTTTACTCCATGTCATAGATTCCATTGCATATCTATTTGCAGTATTATAACGAGCACCTTGACCTAAAATAGATTCAATTTCATTAGCAAATAATATTTGGATTTCAGTTGAAGTCCAGAACTTTAAGAATGCCCAACTAGCATCATAATCTTTACTACTATTTAAAATAATAACTCCAGTTTCAGTCATAGCACTAGTTCTGTTTAAATTACCTTCACTATCTCTATAACCAGGAATTTCAGCGAAATCCCATTTACCAGCTATTTCAGGAGCAAATACCGCTAAAGTATTAAATAATGAAAAATTACTAATACCAATTGGCATTTCACCACTTCTAAATCTATTTGAGAAGTTAGCAGCTTTATCAAAGCTATAATCATTAAAAAAGCTACACCATTGTTCAAATGTTTGTTTAGCAACTTCTGTTGAGAAATCACAAGCAGTATGTTTTGGTGTATAGAACTTACCACCACGTTGATATAATAATGTTGCAAACATTTGACTACCTGCACCTTCAAATGGAAGATAGAAACTTAAGTTATATACTTGTAAATCAGGTAATAATTTAATAACATCTTCCCAAGTTTCAGGAACTGGTAATCCATATTTTTCAAATATATCAGTACGATAGAACATTACATAATAGTTAACAGTATTAGGAAGAGCATAGTATCCACCATCATATTCAAATGGGACCATTTCTTCACTAGTAAATCTTTCACTTACAACTTGATCAAAATCAGGTTGTAATTTTAAATTATAAATAGCATCACGTAATGCATAGTTAACAGGAATTGTTGAATCAACGTTAATAGCTACATCTGGACCAGTTCCAGCAAGTGTAGCTGGAAGCAATACAGCAGGAGCTAAAACCTTTAATATAACGTTACATTCATAATCTTTATACTTTTCAGTATTGTAAATAAAATATTGGTCAATTAAACTCTTAACAACGTTTGCTTGTTCACGACCACTTTCAGTACCAGTTAAGAACCAAACTTCAATTTCTCTTTCAAATCCTTCTTTTGTTGTAACTCCAATTGATTCATAATCAAAGAAGAATGATAAGAAGAATGAACGAATATTAAACCATGCACCAACGAAGAATGTTTCATTTGCTCTTGGTAAAGCTTTAGTTTGATCTTCTGATAATAAATAGAATGATTCAATTGTTAAAGATTGTTCCTTAACATTTGATACCCAAGTACCAAGGTTAGATAGATTAGATTTAAATGTTGACAAGTTCTTTGTAACATTTTTAGGATTTGTTGCAAATCCTCCAAAATCTTTAATTTTTCCATCAACTTCAATATTACCACCTATTTGGTTAACTAAGATATCAAGTGAGTTATTTAAACTACTCTTTTCACCATTTAACTTAGTAATATATTGACTTACATTATAAAGAGTCACAGCACTATCACTAAATATTTCTTGCATATTTCTTCCTAAATCATCAGGAGTGATACGAGCATTATCTCCATATAAATGATAATTTGTATAATCATCAGGATTTGTTCCACAAAGACCAATAATCTTTAAATATAAATCATTTAAATCATCCATTACTTGTTGAACTTCACTAATAGCATCAGCATAACCACCAAGACTTGCTTGTAAAGTAATCTTGTGAGTTCCTTTTGTTAAATAAATGTAGTATGGTTCATTTTCACTACCAATAGTTGTAATATTATAATCACTACTATAGAAGAATCTACAGTTATAAGCTTCATCAAATGGAACTTCATCATCAATGTATAAAACTCTTGTACAGAACATACCACGAGATAAGTTTTGTTTAGTTCTAAATGCTAACTTATAAAAACCATCTTCATTTACATTAATATCCCAACTAATGGAATCTCCACAAGTAGTCCATTTAGATCCACCAATTGCATTATATTTAGTTTTAACAGGATGAGATGGATAGTTATTAGCACTAGTTCTATCACTAACTGGATATAATGTTTGACTAGAACTTGTTCTAATACTAGGATCTTCTGTTTCATACTTAACTAAAGTATTTTTAACACTATCTTTAGTCTTATTAGTTTTTGCAACCATTGATTCATAATATTCACTATAAGAAGAAACTTTGTAACTATTAACATTACAAACTTCAAGTTTAGTGATTACTATTGTATCTCTTACACCAACAAAACTAATAGTATTAACTCCTTCTTTAAAATAAATCATAAATGGCTTATTTACATATCCAGAATTATCTCTAATATATGTTGATCTATATTCAAAAATTTCTGTTTGACTTGGTTTAATATCATTACCATTAATATCTTGTCTAAAGAAGTTATTTCCTCTTTCAGTATCTTCAGTATCTTTATAAATACGAGAAAAACTAATACTTAATAAATCAGTGAATAAAGTTTCACCATTAATTAAAATACTTCTTTCAACATTACTTCCTTTTCCACTAGGAATAAAGTAATAAACTTTAATATAATATAAACCAGTTTTAGGAGCAGTAAATGTATAATCAATTCGACCAGATTCACTAGTTTTATAACCAGTATCCCCATTCAAATATTGAGCATACTTATTAACATCATCACTACTACTTGGCCAATTCTTTTCAGCATGTTGGTCAATATTTTCATTATTTAACTCACCACTATTACCATCAATTACAATATTAGATTCAAGATTAGTATTAGTAAGAGATGCAAGTCTTGTTTTATATGGTTCTTCATCTAGACTATATTTTCTAATATCAGTTGAACTAATTCCAATCTCATTTAATCTTTTTAAATATCTTTGATAATCACCAGTTGGAATGCTTTCATCTGTTGCAACACAATTAGCATAAATATGATCTTTATCAACGAAACTACTAATTATGCTATATCCTAAAAATATAACTAAAGCAGCCAAAATGCTATACAAGAAAATCTTTTTGCCATACTTAACTTTTTTGACATCAGTCATAAGTTGTGGATTTTTTCTTTGTTTTTCCATCATTTACTCCTCTTTTAAATAATCTAAAGTAATCTTAACAAACTTTAGAAAACTTGTAATATAATAAATATTTGACTCTAAACCACCTTTTTTACATCTATTAAGCCAAACACGTCTTTGATTATTAATAAAATCATCTTGTGATTTTAATATATTCTTAAGTTTTTTAATTCTAACTTTTTTACTAACTTCTTTATTAAAAGCAAGATCTAAATCTAAAATCATCTTAATTAAATTAATGTTTTGTTTAATTTCATCAACTGTAATTAAATCTTTTTCTAACTTAGCTTCATTTAATTCTTTTAATTTCAAATCAAGATAATCAAATAACATATTATGTTTTGTTAAACTCAAAACACTAGTTCCAATCTTATTTTTATAATATCCAATTGGATCTTTCTCATTATCCATAATAGCACAACTTGACCACATGAATCTATGGAATGTTTTAGTACCATTACTTAAATAATTAGTTTCATAACTAGAATATTCACTAAGTGACATTAAAACATCACCTATTACTTGATTACTATCTTTAAAAATATAATCATTTAAATATCCTCTGATATTTAAAATAGTTCCTTCTTCTAAGTTCCATCCATATAATCCAAAGAATACTAGTGGAGCATATGTAACTGATAAGAATTGTTGATGTCCAAAATCTCCCCAATCAGTTAATATAACACCTTCACCATTGTATTTATAGCAAGCATCAAGAGAATTTTTAATATTTTCAAACCAATCTAAAAATCTACCAAAATAGCTACACCAACTAGTAGTTCCAGGAGCTAACATAAACTTAACATTTTTATCATGTAAAGCTTTAGCATGTTTTTCAAATGAATAAAATCCATCATAACCCCAATCAATAAAAATCATATCTTGTGGAAGTTTATCCCAACTATTAGGATGTTTAATTAAAACATCTCCCCACATCATAGGTGTCTTATTATATTTTTTGATTTCATCGTAACACTTTTTAGTGTAATCAAGATATATATCTTCAACACACATTCCTTCTGTTGCACCATGTCCTAATTCAAATGGTTCATCAAAGTTCATATTAAAATATTTACTTGTTGTTAAAGGAATCATATCAGAATACATTTTCTTAACAAGTTCTAAACTTCTTGGATCTAACGGATTTAATGTTGTAGGTTTTCTAAATCTACCCCATAACATTATTCCATCAGGACAAACAGCTAAATCTTTATACTCATCAGTTTCAAGCCATTTAGCCATATGACCAAATCCATTTTCATTACCAACGAAATCAATAAATCTATCATTACAATACTTTTGAATTTCTAAGTATTCACTAACTGTAATATATCCTTCTTCTTGTAAGAATTTTTCAAATGATTTATATTCAAAAGAAAAACCTTCAACGTATAATTCAAAATGATTCATCTTAAGTTCAGCCATTAAATCAATAACTTTTTTAATAGTTTGGACTGTTGAAACTTTATCACGACTGATATCAAACATATAACCTCTAACTTTAGTTTTAGGTTCATCAAATATCTCTAAATTAGGAATCTCTTTATTACTTAAAATTTGTTTTAATGTTTGAAGAGCATAGTATGCACCATTATACTCAGAATAATAAATAACAATTTTATTATCATTAATAACTATTTTATATCCTTCTATGTTAAGGCTTTCATCAAGTTCAAAAATAACATTAGCATCCTTAATATTATCAACAAATGAAAATTCTTTGTTAAAAGATATAAAAACGTTTACTTTCATATCCTTAAAAAAGACATTTAATTTATCATAATTAAAATTTCCACTTAATTTTTTAAGTGATGTCACATTTGGAAATAATTTATTCATCTTTTTCTCCTATAATTATCGTGTAAAAGTTTACATTATTTTCTTTAAGTATTATATCATAATTGCATATTTTTTTCAAGAAAAAAAGTACTTATAAATACATAAATTAATTTTTGTTATGGCGAATGTATTTAAAATGTATAAAATAACATTTTTAAATTAAACAAATATTTCCTATTAATAAATAAAAAATAAAAGACAATATAGATTAACCATATTGTCATTTTTTTATTTTGCCTTAACTCTATTTTTCCATAATTTTTTTAGATTTTCTCGAGCTTGTTTTAATACTTCATTATCATCTCTAATAAAATCTTTATATGTAAAAAATATAGTTCCAGAAATATTTTTATGTTTTTGATTATACTTTAATTGATTATTAATTTCATATGGATCCAAGAAATTATCTTCACTTCCCATACGATACATTGCTTGTCCTATATATAATTTACATTTAGTCTTTTTACTAATCTTACTCCACCAATCACATAAATCTGCGTATTTAACAAGACATTCTTTTTTATCATCTTTAACTTTAACATTATTAAAGTTAAAGTATATTTGAGGGCAAACATAATCAATCCATTTATTTTTCATCCATTTATATACATCAGCATATAAACCAGCATAATTTGTTAATACTATACTATCATTATTAGATCCATACTTCCAGCTAGCTTCACTATTCTTTTCATCTTTTTTAAAGTATTTTGTATTAGTTCTATAAATACCAAATGGGCTTATACCAAATTCAACTTTTCTATCAAGAGTAGCAAGTTTATTATGAATTAACTCTATCATTAAATCAACGTTATTTCTTCTAAAATCACTTACTTTACTAAATCCATTTGCTTTCATCTTCTTTTCTTCATCTGGATCATTTATATCTTCATAAGGATAAAAATAATCATCAATATGAACAGCTTTAACATCATACTTTTTACAAACTTCAAGAATAGATTCACTAACAAACTCACGAACCATTTTATTACTTGGATCAAGTAATAATAAATTTTTCTTCGTTAAAATAGTACATTCAGGATGACGTTTACAAAAGTTCTTATCATCTAAAGAATTAATAAACTCTTCTTTAGTCATATTCTTTTCAACGATATCAACTCTACCTGCTCTATATGGATTAATCCAAGCATGTACATCAATATCATTTATTTTTGCTTGAGAACAAAAATATCCAAAAGGATCAAATCCCGGATTCATGCCTTCATGACCAGTTAAAAACTGACTAAATGGATTCATTTCACTAACATACATTGTGTCATTTACAGGTCTAACTTGAAATACAACAGTATTTAAATTATATTCAAGACAAGTATTAATTACATTATCTAAATATTTTTTCAATTCATTAATACTATCTATACTAGTATCTTTCATTTGAGGCAAATCAATATTAGCAACCGTTGAAAACCAAACACCACGAGTTTCTTTCTTTTTTTCTTTATAAGAATCATTTATATATACTTTTTTAGTACTCTTAAAATAAGTAACATCATTATTAGTATTATAAATTTTAATTGTTTTCTTCATTAAATATTTCCTCCAAAATAGTTAATGTTTTATTATTACTATCAAGATGCATCTTAACTCCAATTGGTAAACCAATAAAAGGAAAATCATGACCACAATTAAATCCTTTTATAATTGGGACATTTAAATCCTTAAAATAATCATCAATGATATCATCTACAGTTTGATTTCCATCTTGACTTTCACATTCTGTAAAATGACCAAACACAAATCCTTTTGCTTTCTTTAACGCTCCACTTAATCTAATACAAGATAAGTATCTATCTATTTGATATGGTCTTTCAGTAACTTCTTCTATAAAAACTATTTTATCAGTAAAGTCAACTTCATATGGAGTACCTACTAATGTCGCAATTAAACTTAAATTACCACCAACTAAAACTCCATCACAACTACCTTCATGATAACAAATCGCATCATTATTAGGATTAGCTAAAACTCTACCTTTTTGTTTGATGGTTAACATATCCCAAAAACTTTGATAAGAGAAACTATCACATTTAGTTCCACCTAAAAATATTCCAACTAAACCATGAAAACTAGGTATATTACAATACTTATAAATACTATTTAATAAAACAGTAACATCACTAAAACCAATTAAAGGTTTAGGATTATTTTTAATAATATCAAAGTCAATCATATTAACCATTCTAGAGCAGCCATAACCACCTCTCATACAAAGGATGCAATCAACTTCTTTATCTAAAAACATATCCATTAAATCTTGACATCTTTCTTCATCAGTTCCAGCTAAATAACCATGGTTATCACTAAAAGTCTTACCAAGTTTAACTCTTATACCTTGTTTTTCTAAATAATCAAACATGTATTTATAACGATCAAATACATCATCTTGATTCTTACTTGCTGGATTAATAATACCAAAACAAGCATTCTTTTTAATTAATTTAAACATTATATAAACTCTTTCCTCATTACAACGAATGACATAACAATTCTTAACCCAGCATATAAATAAATATTACGTGCTCTATTATCATTACCAGTAAATAATGTCATATATTTACTACCATTCTCTTTAGACTTTTGACACAACATACAAAACATAGATTTACCAAGTCCACGCTTTTGAGCTTTAGGATGAATAGCAACTCAACTCAAAT
>JAEEGL010824826.1_pt1 | contig 14146 bp, 13 predicted proteins | sample 9134231 | NCBI WGS metagenome assembly JAEEGL01 (sample SAMN16246548, study PRJNA631951) | gut metagenome | biome: gut microbiome; feature: rumen; material: fiber-attached | host: Bos | place: Iran: Karaj | collected 2018-10 | reverse complement strand
TCGCGGGGGGCGATATAGTGCTTTGCGGAGCCGATCCCGCCGTGCAGGAGGAGCTTATACTCTCCCTTTATGAAGCCGTTGAGAACGGCGTGATCGGCACGGAAAGGCTCGATGAGAGCGTGCTGCGCGTTTTGAGATTAAAACAAAGGCTCGGCATTTGGGAGCCGTAAGCTACGGGATATCCGTTGGGATGAGGTTAAGCATATCCTCCTCGTTAGCAACATTCGTATAGACCTGGGGCACCTTGCCGACTATCACCGTTTCGCACAGCGGAACGGTGTTTTTTACGCTTACGACCGTTTCCTCCCCCGCTACCGTCACCCTGACGGAGGCGATCATGGTAAGGCTGATCGTAAAGAGGCTCTGGTTGATGCCGGAGGATCTGAGATCTGATGAGACCTTCGTTACAACGCTCCCGACCGGGGTGAATCCCGCCCTTATGGAAGGGCCTCTGCCGGAGAGCGCCGCCGGCCCGATCGCGGAGCCGAGCTGAACGGACACGCCGTTTTTGCCGAGCGAAGCCAGCCCCTCCTGCGCGCGCGAGGCGATATCGGCAACGAGCGTGCCCATGGCCGAGGTATCGACGGTTATTATGACCGTTTCGCCTTCGGTCTGCTTATTCATCTGCGGCATGCCCCGCGAGGCGACCGAATCCCTGACCGCCGCGTTCAAGACCGAGGCCGCCTCGTCGCAGACGCGCTCCTCCGCATAGCCGATAAGCGGCTCGCGCACAACAGAATCGACCGCCGCGATGATCGCCGCCGCAAGCGCCGTAACGAGCGCCGCCGCGACGACTCCCGCTTTTTTGAAGCGGGGCTTCCTTCTTCTTATCCTTACAGCCGATATCTCCATACTTCATTCTATGCGGTTCAGAGGCCGAAACGTGCGGCAAGGCTCCATATCCCGTTTACTGCAAGGCATATCGCCGCGCCGCAGACGACGGGTATAATGAAAGCGAGAAACATCCATTTGAGGCTTTTGGTCTCCTTTCTGACGGTGAGGAGCGTTGTCGCGCAGGGGGAATGGAACAGTATCAGTATCAGCACGCATACCGCCGTTTTGACCGTCCAGCCGTTTTGCGTCAGCACCTCCGCAAAGCCGCTCATGCCCATGTTCACAGCGCCTGCGCCGGAGTAGATCATGAGCATCAAAGGCAGTACGAGCTCGTTTGCGGGCAGGCCGAGTATGAAAGCAAGCATGATCGTACCGTCCGCGCCGAGGGCTTTGCCCGCGGGATCGAGCAGGGCTACGAGCCATTTCAGAGGCGAGGGCTCCGCTCCCGAATTGGCGAGCGCCCATATGACGAGCCCCGCCGGAGCGGCGACCGCCGCCGCCCTTCCGAGCACGAAAAGAGTCCTGTCAAGCATCGAACGGATCAAAACCTGCCCTATGCGCGGCTTTCTGAACGGGGGCAGCTCCAGTATGAACGAGGACGGCCTCCCCTTTAAAAACACGGCGGAGAGCAGCTTTGAGACCGCGAGCGTGACGCCGACCGAAAGCAGTATCAGCAGCGTGAGAGTCAGCGCGTGGATCATCCCGCCGGAGGCGCCGGAGGCGATGAAGATCGTGATTATAGCGGTCAGCGCGGGGAAGCGCCCGTTGCAGGGCACGAGCGAATTGGTGAGTATCGCCGTGAGCCGCTCCCTCGGGCTTTCGATTATCCTGCCGCCCGTCACCCCGGCGGCGTTGCACCCGAAGCCCATGCAGCAGGTGAGCGCCTGCTTGCCGCACGCGCCGCAGCGCCCGAAGCTGCGGTCGAGATCGAACGCGATCCGCGGCAGGAAGCCGAGGTCTTCAAGCAGCGTGAAGAGCGGGAAGAATATCGCCATGGGAGGCAGCATGACGGCTGTCACGGTGAACAGCGTGCAAAGCGCCCCGTCCGTCAGCGCGGCGACGGGTCTTTCGCCGAGTCCCGTTTGAAGCAGCCACGTTCTTATTATCCCGAGCAGCTTTGAAAACAGCTTCTCCAGCGCCGCAGAAGGCAGATCCGCGCCCTCCATCGTTATGAAAAACACGAGCGCGAGCAGCGCAATAAGGCTCAGCTTGCCCGTGAATCTGCCTGTGAGGAAGCGGTCGATCTTGAGCTGCCGCGCGCCGACGGGATCGGAATCCCTCGAAACCACCTCGTTTGCTATCTCCTCCGCCCTTTTCCACCGGCCGCCTGGGCAGGCAGCGCGGGGCCGCGGGCCCGGCTCCTTTTCGATCGTTTTCCTTATCGCCTCGGCAAGCTCGTCGAGCCCCCTGCCCTTTGCCGCGTTGGTGGCGACGACGGGTACTTGAAGAAGCTCCGAGAGCCTTTTTGTATCCACTCTTACGCCGTGCTTTGCGGCCTCGTCGACGAGGTTTACGCAGACGACCGCTCTGTCGGTCACTTCAAGCGCCTGCAGTACAAGGTTAAGGCTGCGGCAGAGCGCCGAAGCGTCGCAGACCGCGACCACGCAGTCCGCTTCGCCGCTCATTATAAAATCGCGCGCCACCTCCTCCTCGGGCGAAGTCGCCCGAAGCCCGTAGCAGCCGGGAAGATCCACCAGGGCGATATCCCCGCCGCGCTTTAAAAAGCCCATGGCGCTGTCGACCGTTTTGCCCGTCCAGTTGCCGGTATGCCTTTTAAGGCCCGTCAGCGCGTTGAAAACGGTGCTCTTGCCGACGTTCGGGTTGCCTATCAGCGCCGCCTTGCGTTTTGCTCCGCGGAGCTTTTCCGAAGCCCCTCTCTCATTCCTTGTCAATCCCATTTTTAAAGCTCCGCACTATTATTTTTGCCGCGTCGCGGGAGCGCAGCGCCACCACCGTACCGCGTATCGAATAGGCGGTGGGATCGCCCCCCGCGGCCGAAAACAGGCGAACAGCGCACGCTCCCCCGGTAAAGCCGAGCCCTTCGAGGCGGGGCTTCATCGCGCATTCCTCCACGCCTTCGACTATCGCCGCGCAGCAGGGCGGCACCTCCGACAGCCTTATTATTACGGTTTCCACAGTTCGCCTCCCGGGGAGTACTCTTTTCTAAACTATGCCGGGCGAGCGGAGAAAGTGAGAAAAGCGCCCCGATCCGATCGGCCCGAAAAAAAAGCCTTTCGGCCCGCTCAACGCATTTATTCGCGGCATTGAAAAACGGACGCTCATTGAGCGTCCGTTTCTTCCGGCCGTTACCTCTCGGCGTAGCTGCCGCAGAAGCTTTCGTCATCGGGTCTGCCCGACTTTGAGCCTTCGCAGCGGCAGGGGCGAATCTCGATCCTGTTAAGATCGCAGCGGCTGCCTTCGCGGTTGTAGCGGCATCCGGTGACTTCGCAGCCGATATGCTGCCCGCCGCGTTCAGTACGTTCGTTACTCATGGTTTGCTCCGTCCTTTCCTTTGAAATACACTCATTATTCCCCGAAAAGCAAAATCCGATTCATTATCCCCCGATCCTGCAAACCGCCGATTCCGCTCCTTATAAAACGAATTGTTGACACATCCGTTTCTTTAGGATAAAATTAAAAGTGGCTATTTATAATTGTGTGTGAGATGGAAATGAAGACCGGTTACAAAATACTGATATGCACAGGGCTTTGCCTGCTTTCGGCGTTTTTCGCCTCGTTCTCGCAGATACTGATGCTTCCCCTGCTGGCATTGGCCGGATTTGTCGGCGCCTGCTGGGGGATAGGCTATATGCTGCCCGTGTTCCCCGCGATGCTCTTCGGCATTGCGGCAGGGCTCGGGATCGGCGTCGGCACCCTGCCAACGGCGGTGATGCTCGTCCTCATTCCCGTTATACTCGCGGTCTGTGAAAGAAAGCGGATCCCTCACCGCTATACGCTGCTGATGCTTGCCGTGGTCTACTGCCTCGGGATCTACCTCTCGCTGACGCTCGGTTCGATGCTTCAGGGCGAAGCCCCCTATGCGGAGCTGGTCAGGTCATGGCAAAGGATCGGCGATGATCTGCACGCTTCATTCGGCCAGGATGCGAACGCGGCCGATATGCTCGAAAGCTTCGATAATATCGGCCTGCTGATACCCGATACCCTTATGTTCGTATGCGTGTTCATGGCCGAAGCCACGGCGTTCGCGCTGATCATGATGTTCCGTCTGTGGCAGAAGCTCTTCCGCGCCGCGCCAAGGCGCATGGTGCGCTTCCCCCATTGGCGCCTGCCTTCGAGCGCGCTCTGGGGCGGCCTCATAATGGGCGCGGGGATCGGGCTCGTTTACGCCTTCGATCTGAATCAGGCAAACTCTATCGCGCTGACGCTCGGGCTTATCATCTCCTCGCTTTTCTCCGTGCAGGGGATGGCGTATTTCGCCTTCATGTTCGAGGCGACGGGCACCCCGAAGCTCATCCGCGCCTTCCTGTGGATAGGGGTCGCGGTCACGTTCCCGTTCTCTTTGATACTGCTGACTTTCACGGGGATCAAGGAACAGATCACCAAGAGGCGCAGCAAGATAACCCGGCTCGCCGTCGAGCGCCGTCAGCGCATGGCGGAGCAGGAGCGCAGGGACGAATTTGAAAAATACGGCTACATCCGCCGCCAAAGGGGCGATGAGCCGCATGACGACAACGACGACGGGGACGGCTCCCGATAAAGCCGCTATCGATCAAAAGAAAGGATCCTTTGCTGAGCAAAGGAACGGTGATGATTATGAAGGTACTTTTGCAGCAGGACGTTAAAGGCAAGGGAAAGGCCGGCGATATAGTAAACGTAAGCGACGGTTACGCGCGCAATTTCCTCATTCCCAAGCAGCTCGCGGTACCCGCTGACGCGGGCAGCATCAACGCCGCCAACATCAAGAAGGACGCCGCAAGGCACCGCATAGAGGTGCAGCGCAAAAACGCGAAGGAGCTCGCCTCCGGTATGAGCGATCTGACCGTGCGCGTTTACGCCAAGGCCGGCGAAGGCGGCAAGCTCTTCGGCTCCATCACCGGCAAGGAGATATCCGAAGCGCTTAAAGAGCAGTACGATCTCACCGTGGATAAGAAAAAGATCCGCATACCCGAGCCCATAAAGAGCACGGGCGTGACCACGGTAAGCGCTCACATGTTCGAGCAGACCGACGCAAAATTCAAGGTCGAGGTAATCGCCCTGGAGGAATGACAGGTATTTCCATGGAGACCAGAGAAGAAATGATCGCCCTCCCATACAGCGAGGAGGCCGAAAAAGCCGTCCTGGGCAGCATACTCATGTCGCCGCAGGCGGGCGAAAAAGCCATAGAGGAGCTCACCCCCGCGGATTTCTATTCGCTTAAAAACCGCGACGTATTCGCCGGGATGAAGCATATCTGGGATCACGGCGGCTCGATAGACGTCGTAACGGTCATGTCCGCGCTTGAAAAGCTCGGCAAGCAGGAATCCTCCGGCGGGCTCGAATACCTGACGGAGCTCTCCATTACCACGCCGACCGCGCTCAATATCGAGCACTATCTTGCGATAGTCAAGGAGGAGAGCACGAGGCGCCGCCTCATCACCGCATGCACCGAGATCGCGCAGGATGCGAAGACGGGCTCGAAGGAAACTTCGAAGCTTTTGGACGACGCTGAAAGGCGCATCTATGAGATCGCCGTGCGCGCTTCGGACGACAAGATAGAGCCTATCGCGCCTATCTACGGGCGCGTTTTCCGCCGCATCGGCGAGCTGATGAAGATGGGCGGACAGACTACCGGGCTGCCCACGGGCTTTATCGATCTCGATTCGCTAACCTCCGGTCTGCACAGGAGCGACCTTATCATCATAGCGGGCCGCCCCGCGAGCGGTAAATCCACGCTCGCGCTGAATATCGCCGCCCACGCCGCCCTGCACGAGGGGGCGACGGTCGCGTTCTTCAATCTTGAAATGAGCAAGGAGCAGCTCGTTTCCCGCGTTATGGCGACCGAAACGGGCGTGCCGCTCCAGAAGATCAGGACGGGCGCGGTGCAATCCGAGGATCTGCTCGCCATAGCCAAGAGCTTCAACGATATCGGCGACGCCGCGTTCCTGCTAGACGATACCCCCGGGATCTCCGTCGCGGAGCTGCGTTCGCGCTGCCGCAGGATAAAGGCAAAGCAGGGGCTCGATCTCGTCATCGTCGACTATCTGCAGCTTATGCAGGCCGGCGTGCGCGTGGAATCCCGCGTGCAGGCGGTCTCCGAAATGACGAGGAACCTTAAGATACTCGCGCGCGAGCTCGACGTTCCGCTCATCGTGCTCTCCCAGCTCTCCCGAGAGCCGGATAAGCGCCCGGATCACACCCCGGTCATGAGCGATTTGAGGGAGTCCGGCTCCATCGAGCAGGACGCCGATATCATCATGATGCTGTACAGGCCGGCCGCCTACATAGACACCGAGGAATACCGCGAGCAGAACAATATCGCGCACCTCGACGTGGTCAAGCACAGAAACGGCGAAACGTGCAGGATAAACCTCACCTGGAGGCCCGAGCTGACGAAGTTCGACAATTATTCCAATATCGAGTCTCCTTTCTGATGCGCGCCGCGGCGAGTTTCGGTTTTGCGCTTGCATTATCGATCCCGCTGTGCTATAATCATTTTGCTTCGGGGCAGGGTGAAAATCCCTACCGGCAGTAAATACGGTAAAACGTACAAGTCTGCGAGCAGGCGTAACGCCTGTCGAATCGGTGAGATTCCGATACCGACGGTCACAGTCCGGATGGGAGAAGCGGCAACACAAAATCGGGTATATCCTCCTTTTGCGCTCCGCTTGCACGGGGCATAACAAAAGGAGGTTTTTTTATGAAGAATTTTTTTGATTCGATGATCGAAAACTATAAGAAGCTGTTTCAGTCCAAGTCGTTCGATCTTAAAAAGCTGTTCGGCGATATAGCGGATAACCTCGGCTTCATAGCGGTCTGCCTCGGCATATTCGCCGGATTGTTCCTGATCGCGTTCCTGTTTGAGCGCTTCGTTATGAAGGATCGCCGCAAGCGCTTCTCCGATACGCATTTTATCATCTACACCGCTATGTTCTCCGCTATGGCGGCGGTGCTGATGCTGCTGGAGTTCCCGCTGACGGTGATCGCGCCTTCGTTCTATAAGCTCGATATCTCCGAGCTGCCCGTTATGATATGCACCTTCTATCTCGGGCCGGTCGCGGGCGTTACCTCGGAGCTGATAAAGATAGTTCTGAAGCTCATCATCCGCGGCACTTCCACCATGTTCGTCGGCGACTTTGCCAATTTTGCGGTAGGATGCTCGTTCGTGCTGCCCGCAAGCATGATCTATCACGCAAAGCCCGGCAAGCGCACGGCGCTCATCAGCCTCATTTGCGGAACGCTTATAATGACCGTTTTCGGCAGCGCGTTCAACGGCCTGTACCTCATCCCCAAGTTCGCCCAGATGTTCGGCGGGCTCGACACTATAATCAAGATGAGCTCCGGCGTGAACAAGAATATCACCGGAGTATGGTCGCTGGTGTTCATCTCCGTAGTGCCGTTCAACTTCATCAAGGGCACGATCGTTTCGCTGCTCACGTTCCTGCTCTATAAGCGGATATCCCCCCTGATGCATAAGGGCGATTCCCGCCGCACCTTGAATATGGAGTGATTTAAAAAACAAGGGCGCGTTCAGTTGAAAACGCGCCCTTTTATACGTTTTAGTACGAACGCCCGACGGGATTCCCCGTCGGGCGTTCGTACTAACCGTATTAAATTATCTCTTGATATTCTATTATCACATAATAATTTCTCTTGTTTAGAGATTATCTCCCCTAATGGAAGATTTCATCATTCCATCAGGTTTTTTCTTACCGTTCGGAGCGAACGATTCAGTTTTTCGAAGTCGATGCTGCCGTCCGGGTTCACGGAGGTGGATTCCACGGTGGCGTAGCCCGTGTAGGAGGACTCCTTCACGCGCCTGAAGAAGGGCTCGAAGTCCACGTGCCCGTCGCCGATATGCCTCACGCGAAGGTCGTTAAAATCCTTAAGCCCGCCGGAGTAATCGTTTACGTGCAGGTGCCTCACCCTGCCCTGCCACAGCTTTTCGCAGGCTATCGTCCGGGGGAGCTCCAGGTGGAACTCCGCCATCTTGGTATCGACGGTGAACGCCGCTTCGGGGTATTCCTCCATGATGCGCTCCATGTGCGCGAGCGGCGAGCCCTTGGCGCAGACCACGTTTTCCACCGTGAGCAGTATGCCGTGCCCGGCGGCCGTCGACAGGTATTCGCCGAGCTTTGCGATATTGTTTTCAATATGACGATCCGAAGCGGGCCCGCCCCAGAGATGGAGCACCATCAGCTCCGCTCCGAGCTCCCGCGCTATACCGCAGCCGAGTTTAAAGCGCGCGTCCGCCTCCGCCGCGTTCTCTTCCGAACCCAAGCTCAACAGTTCTCCTATGCGCTTATCGGCATGGACGACGGGTATCTTTACGCCGGTCGAATCGATAAGCCCGCGCATAATGCGCCTGACCTCGCCGAGCTTATCGTCCCAGGAGGGATAGATCATGAATTCCAGCCCGTCTGCCTCGATATAAGGCAGGAGCTTTTTTAAAAGCGCGGGATCGCGCCCGTTGAATCTTGTTATAAGCGCTCCCGTGGAGCACAGTACGCCTTTTACCATAGCACGGTCTTCCTCTAAAACGTATTCTTTCGTCAATTATAATACATCGCCGCCGCCATTACAACCACAAGCCTTGACAAAACCGATTTGGCGGTGGTAAGCTATCGCATATAGATCCCGTGAGCTGCGAAGGTTTTTTATGATCGATATCCATTGTCACATAATCCCCGGCGTCGACGACGGCTCCTCCGATTTTGCGGAGTCGCTCGGCATGGGCGAAATGGCCGCGGCGTGCGGCGTTACCGATATTATCGTAACGCCTCATTGCAATATTCCGCGCGCCTTCAGCAATTACTGCGGCGAGGGATACGACCGCGCCTTCGAGTCGCTTGTAGGGCTTTTCGGGGAAAACCGCATCGATATCAGGCTCCACCGCGGCATGGAGGTCTTCGGCACGGACGATACCGCAGAGCTCTATGACGAGGGGCGCGTTATGACGCTTGCCGGGTCGCGCTATATGCTGATCGAGTTCCCTTTCGACGACGATATGTGGCGAGTCAGGGACGTGCTGCTTTCGCTCAAGGATCGCGGTGTCGTCCCCATAATTGCGCATCCCGAAAGGTATTACGCCGTCAACGACGATATCCAGTTCGCGCTGGACTGGGCGGATATGGGCTGCCTGCTGCAGCTTAACCGCACGAGCCTGATCGGCCCCTCCGCCGCCCCCGAAACGCGCACTTCAAGGGCGCTCCTGCGAATGGGCGCGGCGCATTTCGTCGCAACCGACGCGCACGGCATACTTGCAAGAACTACCGAGCTGATAGACGCCTATGAGTACATCGCCGAGCGATACTCCATTGAATGGGCGGATATCCTGACCGAGGAGAACCCCCGCAGGATACTGGAAAATAAACGCATACTGCGGCTCCCCATGAAGGAGGACGGGTATTGATACCCCCGCCGGTCATATAAAAGCTGTATTGAAATGCGCCTATAGGCGCATTTTTTTCGTTCCCGGAGGTGGATCGCCGCATCGCTCCCGCTGCCGGGGCTTCTTAATATATTGTGGAGGCTGCCGCGTTTTTCAAGCAATCGTTTGATTTTTATGGTATAATAACAGCAAATATTTACGATCGGACGGTATGCGATGGAACAGATAACCAACAAACACGGCTTAAGGCGCTATGCCCAATTTGCCAAGGGCTATTGGCTGCCTACTCTGCTGACTCCCTTTTTCATGATATTCGAAGTCGCGCTGGAGGTGCTCATACCTCTGCTGATGGCCGCCATAGTGGACGGCGGTCTTTACGCGCGCGACGATTTCCTTTTAAGGAGCATCATTCCCGCGGAGCTGAAGACCGGAAGCATGCCTCTCATTTTCACTCTCGGCGGGCTCATGGTGCTGGCCGCGCTGCTTTCGCTCTCCTGCGGGATGCTCGGCGCAAGGACCGCCGCGGTCGCCTCGATGGGCTTTTCAAAGAATCTGCGCCGCGCGATATTCGATAAGATACAGACCTTCTCGTTTGCCAACACGGATAAATTCTCCACTTCGTCGCTCATCGTCCGCACCACCACGGACGTTACGATGATCCAGAACGTGTTCCAGCAGGTCATCAGGATATTCGTCCGCGCGCCCATGATGATGGTCTTCGCCGCGATAATGGCGTTCAACATCAATTCGGAGCTCTCATGGATATTCGTCATCGCGATCCCCTTCCTTATCGTCACGATGGCGGTGCTCATCAAGCTGGGCCATCCGCGGTTCATGAAGATGCTCAAAAAGACCGACGCGATGAACAATTCCGTTCAGGAGAACCTCATCGCGATGCGCGTTGTAAAGGCGTTCGTCCGCGAGGATCACGAAAAAAAGAAGTTCCACGAGTCGGTCGAGGATCTTAAAAGATCCCAGATCCACGCACAGAAGCTCTTCACCTTCTCCGGCCCGATACAGCTTATCATCATGTGGACCTGCACGATAGTCCTCCTCGCCCTCGGCGGAATGAGGATAATCCGCTTCAAGGCCTTCGGCCCCGGCGAGCTGACGAGCCTTATGACCTACACTACCCAGATAATAAGCTCGCTCGCGATGGTCAGCTTCATAGTGATATCGTTCGCTATGGCGAAGGCTTCCGTCACGCGAATCGACGAGGTGCTCGACGAAGAGATCGACATCGTCGGCACGGATTCGGATCTTAAGGTCGAAAACGGCGATATCGAATTCAGGAACGTCGATTTCAGCTACGTTAACGATCCCAACAATCTGACGCTTTCCAACATCAATTTCAAGATACGCTCGGGAGAAACGATAGGCATCGTCGGCGGCACGGGCGAGGGCAAATCCACGCTCGTTCAGCTTATCCCCCGCTTTTACGACGTGCTCTCCGGCGAGGTGCTGATTTCCGGGCACAACGTAAAAGAATACTCGCTCTATGAGCTGCGCGAGGGCGTTTCGATGGTGCTGCAGAAGAACATGCTCTTCTCCGGCTCCATAAAGGATAACCTCCGCTGGGGCGATCCGAACGCCACCGACGAGGAGATAGAGACCGCATGCAGGATGGCCTGCGCGCATGATTTCATAATTCGCATGGAAAACGGCTACGACTCCGATCTCGGTCAGGGCGGCTGCAACGTTTCCGGCGGTCAGAAGCAGCGCCTTTGCATAGCGCGCGCGCTTTTGAAAAAGCCCAAGATACTGATACTCGACGACTCCACCTCCGCGGTCGATACCGCCACGGATGAGAAGATCCGCGAGGCGTTCCGCAGCTACATACCCGGAACGACCAAGCTCATCATCGCCCAGCGCATAGCCTCCATAATGAACTGCGACCGCATAATCGTAATGGACGAGGGCAAGGTCATCGACATCGGCACGCATGAAGAGCTGTTGCAGAACAGCGAGATCTACCGCGAGGTCTACGAATCCCAGATGGAAGGAGCTGAAGAATAATGGCAAGGCAGTCCGATATAATAGCCAACCATAAAGGCAAACGCAAGCCCGAAAACTTCTTCAAGACCATCGGGCGTCTTCTCTCCTACTATAAGAACTGCAAGTGGGCGCTGATCGGCGCTGTCGCGTTCATAGTGCTTTACGCGGCGGCGACCATCGCCGCTGGATACCTGCTCGATCCGCTCGTAAAGGTGCTGGAGGGCTCTCTGGAGGATCACGCGGGCATTTATATGGATGAACAGATCGCCAAATACACGGTGCTGCTCATCTACATGGCGGCGCTGTATCTGCTCGGCGCGCTGACCAACTACGGCCTGAACCGCCTCATGCTCCAATGCACGGCGGTCGTAATGGCAAAGCTGAGGACGGATCTTTTCGATAAGATGCAGGAGCTGCCCGTAGGCTTCTTCGACAGCCACACCCACGGCGAGCTGATGAGCTATTTCACGAACGACGTCGACGCCATCCGCGAGATGCTGAACCACTCGATAACTCAGCTGCTCATCTCCACCTTCTCGCTGACGGGCGTTATTATCGCGATGGTATCGCTTTCGGCTCCGCTCTTTATGATAGTGCTGATACTCGGCGCGCTGGTGGTGCTGATCACAAAGGCCATCGCTTCGAGATCCGGCAAAAACTTCGTGCACCAGCAGAAGGCGCTGGCAACGGTCAACGGCTATATCGAGGAGATGATGGAAGGTCAGCGAGTTGTTAAGGCCTTCAATCACGAGGAAAAGGTCATGGCCGATTTCGACGTCATGAACGAGGAGCTGCGCCGCGTTGCGACGAGGGCGAACACCCTCGCCTCCATCATGGGCCCGATAATGAACAACCTCTCGCACATATTCTATGCGCTGACCACCACCATCGGCGTGCTCTTCGCGGTGAACGGCGAGCTCATCCGCAAGCTCTCCGACAACTCCAAATTCGACTGGACGAAGGTCGGGGTCGAGGGCGCGGTGCTCATCACCTTCCTCTCGTTCATACGCCAGTTCTCCAACCGCGTTTCCGAGATAAGCCAGCAGTTCAACTACATCCTGCTGGCGCTTGCCGGCGCGGAGCGCGTATTCAAGCTGATGGATATGGATCCCGAAGTGGACGACGGCGCCGTTACCCTTGAAACCAAGGAGGACGGTTCCAAGGTCTGGAGCTATATCGATAAGGACGGCAAACAGGTCGAGGTGCCCCTCGTGGGCCGCATCGAGCTGCACGACGTGGACTTCAGCTACGACGGCACGAAGCTCGTGCTCGAGGACGTGAACGTCTACGCCAAGAAGGGCCAGAAGATCGCCTTCGTCGGTTCTACCGGCGCGGGCAAGACCACCATTATAAACCTCGTAAATCGCTTCTACGACGTCGTAGACGGCGAGATAACCTACGATGGTATAGATATCAGGAACATCAAGAAAGACGATCTGAGGGGCACTCTGGGCATGGTATTGCAGGATACGCATCTGTTTACCGGCTCGGTCATGGAGAACATCCGTTACGGCAAGCTCGACGCGACCGACGAGGAGTGCATCGAGGCCGCGAAGATCGCCAACGCGCATTACTTCATTTCGCATCTGCCCGAGGGCTACGACACCATGCTCTATTCGGACGGCGCCAATCTCTCTCAGGGGCAGCGCCAGCTGATCGCTATCGCGCGGGCCGCGGTCGCCTCCCCCGTCGTTCTGATACTCGACGAAGCCACGAGCTCCATCGATACCCGAACCGAGAAGCTGATCGAATCCGGCATGGATAAGCTGATGGAGGGTAGGACGGTGTTCGTGATAGCGCACAGGCTTTCGACCGTACGCAACTCCAACGCCATTATGGTGCTGGAGCACGGCAAGATAATCGAGCGCGGCGACCACGACGATCTGCTGCGCCAGCAGGGCAAGTACTACCAGCTCTATACCGGCGCGTTCGAGCTGTCGTAAGAGACCTTTATTTCCCCTTGCGGGGAAGCCGGAGAAAACCGCATGATCACACTTAACGAATTCCCGGTTATTTCCACAAAGGAGCAGTTGGCCGAGCTTGTTGACAGGATCGGCTTTCTTCCCTTTTTCTCAAGCGGGATACCCGGCTTTTCGCTGCGCGATCACGTCGATCCCTCGGTATGGTTCGTTGACGATGTCGAAGGCCCGTGGGAATGGAAGGGCGAAGTCGGCGTTTACGGGAAGCTCTTCCGCGGCAAGGCGGTATTCATGAGCCCCGAATGGTACGCGATACTCGCCTGCTTCCGCCGCGACGGATACGACTATGAGGGTATGTATGAGGACGGCTTCCTCCCCCACGACGCGCTTCCCATAATGGCGGAGCTCGAAAAGGAGAGCGTCATCAGCACCGACCTTCGCGCAAGGGTCGGGCTCAATTTCAAGGATTCCGGCTTTGACAAGGTGATGAACCTGCTCCAGATGAAATGCTTCGTGCTGCCGACGAGCTTTGAATACTCGTTCGATACGAAGGGCCGCCGCTACGGCTGGGGCCTTGCGCGGTACACTTTATCGGATAAGCGCTTCGGGGCGCTCATTGAGGACGCGGAAGCAAAGTTTAAGCCGATTGAGGCAAAGGAGCTGCTCATCGAGCGGGTGATGGCGATCTGCCCCGGGATCGACAGGAAGAAGGCCGAAAGGTTTGTGAAATAAAAAAAGCCCCAAGGGTGCATACACTTAAGGAGATGCAGGTTTTCAGCCTGTAAAACCAACTGAAACAAAAACAGATCCGGGGACAGCGATATCCCCGGATCTTTCTTTTGTATTTCGG
>JAEEGL010545238.1_pt1 | contig 14146 bp, 31 predicted proteins | sample 9134231 | NCBI WGS metagenome assembly JAEEGL01 (sample SAMN16246548, study PRJNA631951) | gut metagenome | biome: gut microbiome; feature: rumen; material: fiber-attached | host: Bos | place: Iran: Karaj | collected 2018-10 | reverse complement strand
CGCCACACATATCTCAGTACGGAGTAGTGCAGCCATAGTGCCGTTTTCCGCAAACACTACATTCGTCAAACATCGTTCCATCAATGTCAATCCACTCACCCTCTTTCGGAATCTGCGCTTCAAGTTCCGCAATCCTCTTTTCAGCCGCTTCGAGCGCGTCGGCGGCATCGGATAACAACTTGCGTTTTTCGATATTCGCATGGTATGTCAATTCAGTTATCAGTTCTGCGTTATTCATGCTTTTTCTACACACTCCTCTCTTTCTTCTTCGGTCATCGACCGAAGCAACCAAAGTATCGCAAGTTCAAGTTTCCCGATTTCTGTTTCTTCTCTGCTACGGTCATTTATATGAAATTCGCACCATTCGAGGCTTTCCGTATCAACATTGTAATCATCCGTTACAATGTGCAAATCGCCGCCAACAGGCTCTGTCTTGTATAGTTCACGAATCATTAATACGCAAGCGTTCTGTATGTTCGTCATTCTGCGTCACTCCTTTCTCTTTCCGTTTATCCATACAATCTCGAACCGATCCATATCGGCAAAACTGTACCTTCCGCACTCGTCGCACAGGATCAGACTGCCATCATCGAGGATCGCAAACCCTTGCATATCGCAATATAAAAGATCGCTTGCCCATTCCTCTTTCAGCGCGATCTGCTCGATGTCTGCTTCTTTGCCTGTTTCGTGATCGATAACATAAAAGTCAAATCCTTCTTCCTTTCTTGAAACAGAATCAATGTAGATTTTGCCGAAATCACACGATTCGCAACCGCTCGTCAGCATCTTGATGATGGACACAAGTTCCTCGATGTAATCTGCCGCCCTGTCAAGAGTTTCGTGTCCGCTACTGCGCAGAATACCTTGCATCGCGTCATACTTTGTCATTCTTCCCATACTCCTTTCTGTTTATCAATCCAAACGGTTCCCGTTGCAAATGCCGAAAAGATGTCAGAATGGAAACCGTAGAATATGTCTCGGTTCGTCTTTGTTCCTTTGCCGTTCTTGAAATCGAACTGCGCAAACCTATCGATCAATGCCTGCCGGATGTTCGCGTCCTTCGCTTTCATGCTACCACAGAGACAGAGTTTTTCCTCGCGGCGGTAGATGCGGTAGAAGGGTTTGCCGAGCGCGTCGGCGGCTTCGATAAAGCGTCCGTTCCATTCGATGCTCGTGATCGTGGATGCACCGATGCTCATGCCGTAGGAAGCAAATGCTTCAAACACAAGCGCATCGTAGCATCCCTCGCGGACATAGGTCAGCAGCTCGTCGTTATCGACCTTGCCGAACGTCAGCGGTTTGTACGTTTCCGTGTCCATGAAGCAGTATCCGCTTTCTGTCGTGCCTGCGTCGATTGCGAGTATCTTCTGTATTTTCAGTTCTTGCATGGGTATTTGTCCTTTCCGCTTGTGACGCGCAGATACTTGTTCTGCACCGTCTGCCTGCTTCTGCACAGCGCGTAGCCGATCTCGCGCCATGTGTGTCCTTCGCTTCGCATCAGCATCATCCTATCCACCTCTTTCTGCTTCCATGTTCTGCGGCAAGCACCGTAGGATGTCGCAACGCCTCGGACATCTATGTCCAAACCGAGCGATTGCAGTTTTTCCACCGTGTCCTTTATACTGCGGGCGTTCAGTTCCGCGAGAACACGCACTTGGTTCGTCCTGTTTGCCGCCTGCAAGTACGACACCTTCAACTCGCTGTCCGTCATCCAAAAGTACGGCGCGTTCGTGTCTGCGTATTGGTTCACCCAATCGTGAACCCGCTTGCGTTTCTTTGCTTCCATCGCCCTGCCCCCTTTTAGTTCTCTACATAGTCCGCAATCGACCGCACGGCGGTCAGCACGTTGTTGATCTTGTCGCAGATGTATCTGCGCGACACGTAGCCGCTCCGCGTTTCCACCTCGATTGCTTGCAGATACTCTTGCGCGATCCTCGCGTTTGCCGCGATCAGTTTCGCTTCAATGCTCGTCAGTTCATCGCTCGTCTTGTCCATCTTCGTTCTCCTTTCTCTCTGCAATCGAGCAGAAATCCTTTGCGTCAGGATGCCAATCGAAATACGTGCATCTGTTCCCTTTGCGCCGCCACGCGCAATCTTTGCAACGGATGACGGCTTCGGGCAAGTCCATAATCGCGTCCTTTATCGGGCAAGTGTCGCAGAACTCGATGTGCGAATCGCAGTACATACATATCGCCGTCAGCACATCCTCTGCGTATACGATCTTCTTCTCCGCGTTCATACCTTGAACACTCCTTCCGTACACATTGGTGATCCGCACCATCCGCAGAACGGCGTTGCCGTGCGGACGAACTTCCCGCATTTGGTGCAGTAGTAGCGCACCTCGCCGCCCGCATCGTCGCGGTTCGTCTTGGCAACCCAACAGCCCTTCTGCGCTTGCAGTTCGCTTATCTTCTGTGCGCACACATCGCCGCCGTAGTGCAGGGCGATGCGCCTCGCTTCCGACCGCTTGATGTACTCGCCGACCTTAACGTGTTCGTACTCGTGCGCCATACTTACACCCCTTCCAACTGCATCTGCGCGTTTGGCAATCCTGTCGTGTGCTTGAAGGTCGCAATCGCTCTGCGCCGTTCGCGCTCGACGAACTCCATCCACTCCGCGCCGTTCGATGCGATCTTGTACCCGCCGCTCCGCGTGTTCGAGATAATGCGGTGTCCGGCGCGACGCGCCCGCTCGATCTGCCTGCGGATGTATCTGTCCGACATCCCTGTCAGAACCGCCAGTTCCGCGCGGGATACGTAGCGGTCATTCGGGATCAACTTTACGATTCTCTCAAAAATGCTTGCCGTCATTTTTTGCCCCTTTCTTTGTACACGTTCTCTTTCCCTTCGAACATCTGCCCGAAGATCGCCGTCAGTACGTTGCAGACGATGGAGTTTCCCGCCTGTTTGTAAAGCTGCGATTCGCTGTTTACGCTTGCCGCCGCGTCGTAGTCCGCATCGTCAAAGTCCATCAACCGCCAACATTCACGCGCCGTCAGCTTGCGTATTCTGATCTGCTCTTGCCGCTCCATGATCTTAATCTCCATACCCCCCGGTCACGGTTGCCACCGTAGGGGAAACACCGTTGGGATCATAGACGCGGCGCATATAGTCGATTTTTGTACTCCACTTTTCATCGGTCAGCATCCCCACGCACTTGCAGTTCTCCTTGTTCATACTCTGCTACTCCTGCATCATCCACGTTTGCCTTGATCGTTCTACTCAATCCTTGCAACGGCATCCGTTGGAATCTGTCGCTTGCCCGCGTGTACACCCCCCCAACACAACGGCTGTGTTTTCTCGGTTCGGCTGCCATCCTTTGTAATCCCTCGCAAGGATCGTGTGCGCTTCTCGGATCGGCTTCTTGACCTCGTGCTTCGTCATAGACCAACAAGACATCCCATGTATGCTTGTTGTCGAGCGACGCTCTACCGCCCGTCCGTACCGTCCGGCTAACTCTCTCTCTCTCTCTCTACTTGTACAATTTGTGAACAGAGTTTGTCTGCGGCTTCGCCCTTGATGTAATACTTGTCGTCCACAGTTTCATCAAGCAACGCACCGAGATAATACGGCAGCGGTATCGGGCAAGGAAATTCGTAACGGAACTCTCCGAGAAACGAGACCATAAAGCACCGTTCTCTGTTCTGCGGAACGCCATAATCCTTTGCGTTCAATATCTGCCACGAATTTGTGTAGCCCTTTCTTTCGAGGTAGGCAACCCATTCCGCAAAGTCCTTTATGTTCGCGTCGGCTACTACCATCGGCACGTTTTCCATCAAGAGAATTTGCGGCAGCTCTCGACACTCGTTCAAAATCCGCTCGATCTCCCAAAGCAGACCGCTTCTCGTACCTTCTCCTCGTTTCATCCCGCGCATTTTCCCGGCGCATGAAAGGTCTTGACACGGAAACGAATAGGTCAGCACATACTCGAATTTGTCTGTATCTGTGATTCCGAGGTCTGCGCCGTGTACCTCTCGGATGTCTGCCGGTTCAAACGCTGTTCCGTGAATTGCGTTGTACGATCTCACCGCGTATTTGTCAAAGTCGTATGATCGCCAATACTCAAACGGAACTCCGAGACGTTCAAACGCTTTTGCCTGCGCTCCGATGCCGGAGAAGCATTCGATCAACCGCACCGGCTTTGTGATCCGTAATAGCGGCTTGTCCCAATCAAACAGATTCGCCATTCCATTCCTCCATCGGAAGCGGCGCGCCGCAATGATCGCACGTCCCGTAGTCCTTGTTCGCCACGCAGCCGCAGTATTCGCATTTCACGCGGCTGTTCTTTTTCACATCCACCGCTTTTTTCGCATACACCGGCTTTGGCACAAAGGAATCGAATTTATGCTTGAAAGCCGCAATCAAAAACCTTTGTTCTCTCGTCAAGTCCTGCGCCTTCACGGTTTCATCCGTTCCGTCGATGTAAACAAACACATACTCTACGATCCCGAAATGATGGTCGATTCTTTCCTCAATCGCCAAAATCCTGTTTATTTCGTCCGGGCTACACGCGAACGGTTCTCCGTTTTCATACAGAAAAGACATCAGCCGCCCTCCTGCAACAAATTGTGTTTCATGGCTTCATCGAGCGCGTCCCGTATGCTCGGCGGCATCATGGCGCGTTCACGCTCTCGGCTGTCCATCACGCGGTAGGCGTTCAGGAATTGCGCTCGTGCGACCGATACCGTCGTTACATCCTCGGAGATCGCCCACGATTTCAGCACTTGCGCCGATCCGACACAACGCTTGCAGATGTCCGGCAGCTTATCGAACTCCTGTACGCTGTTGTATGCGCTGTTTTTCAGCGCGTGAAGCACCAACGCCCACGCTTCTTCCGCTGTGTCGCACTTCTCGACCGCGCCTTGCAACGCCGCGCGGCGAATCTCCGCGATGCTCGGCGGGAACTCGCTGTTCACAGAGTGCGCCGCCAATGCTTTCTGCGCGACCGCGAACGGAATATCCTCAAGGCACATCTGCCACATCTCCACCGATTCCGCAGAAACCTTGCGAAACGCTTCGGATCGCGGATACGCCGTCGAAATCAGCGCGAACAGTTTTACCGTCTCTTGCTTTGTCATGTTGTCTCCTTTCTTACTGCCCCTCAAACTGTGCATACAAGCTGCGCAGATTGTCCATGCCGTCCGAGGACTTCGCCTGCGGGATGTCCTCATCTTCCCAACGCCGCTCGTGAATGAACTTCGATGCGACAGGAATGTACTTCGGGTTCTGCCATTGCTCCGACGCTTTCCACCGCGCCAGTCCGTCCATGATCTCGCCGAACAGTTCGTCGGATGCTTTCAAAGCACGAAACGCCTTTTCAGAGCCAACCTTGTTCTGCTTCTTCGGGTACTGTTCCCAAAAGGTATCGAATCGCTCTTTTTCTATGCTCTTGCTTTTCTCTACCTCTTGTTCTTCTCTTGTCTCTGTCTCTGTCTCTTTATCTATATCTATCTCTGTGTTAGCGATGCGTTTGCGCTCCGTTTGCTGTTCGTTAGTGTCTAACGCTTTCAACTCATTTTGACGCTTTTTCCAGTCACGCCAACGTTGTGCGGATTCTCCCTCTGACCCTGTGTTCTCCAACACATAGGGCAGAAAGTAGTGGATGTTGTCCGAGCATTCGCACATTCCGTACTGCAACAGAAACATCAGCGTGACACGCACATCATCGGGACGCTCATCGATGTCAAGCGCGAGTTCGTCCGCGAATTGATCCTCGATCCCTGTAAATTCGAGAACGCCGTCCGTTTTTAACGCTTTCAGTTGCATCTTCAAATAGATGATGCAGTAAGTGTCACCGCCTGCCATATTCCGCAGTTTCTTGATCCTCTTGGAATCGAAGAAATCGCTTCGGAACTTTAGCCAGTAGAACCGCTTCTCTGCCATGCTGTTACCTCACGAAACCGACAAACTCAAATCCGAGGTTTGAAAACGATTCGAACATGGCGAAGAACAGTTCAAAGGTACATGAGCATTTTACGAACTCATTCGTATCAAGATCGAAACTCGTCGGAGTCACAGTAGAAATGCCTACGGTTTTCCACATTACGCCGCCGTCGGTGGATGCTTCGAGATACATCTTGAACGGATCGTTGTTCGAACGCTTGGTGTATCGCTCTTTCATGTTGATTCTCAAAAGATTACTGTTACCCATTTTTACGCTCCTTTCCGCGCTGTCGGGGCGCGTGTTGCCGCGCCCCCGCGCTTGCCCCTCTTACTCTTGCTTGCAGTTTTCTTTGAGGAAACGGTGGAATCCGCGTCCGAGCATCTTTTTGAGGATCGCCATCGCAAGCCCCTTTTCTTTGTCAAACGGCTCGTTGTGCGCTTTCACAACGGTTTTCGTGCCGTCTGCCCACAGGATGATCGTTGCCGGATCGTTGTAGATGACACGCTTGATGTCGAATGGAATCGCGGGTTCTAAATCGCACATATCGAAAAGCCACCGAGCGTCCTCTGTTATCCCGACGCATTTATCATCTATCGACTTAACGGTAACGACTTGCCCCATCAGATAGTCCATCTCGCCTTTATGATTCCAATAATACGGACGCTCCGCGTACCGCTTGACGCGAACCTTATCTCCTACCTTAATGTCCATGCGTTCTCCTTCCGCGCCGTCAGAACGGCAGATCGTTCGGGTTGATGTCCATGAAGCCCTGCGCGTCCGTGCCTCTCGCTTTCACCGCTTCGTAGGACGGCGATTTCTTGATCCGCTCTTGCACCCATTCGGGGAGCGTCTGCATCTTGTCGAGCGCGTCATCCGCGTCGAGGTCGAATACGACGAGCGGCGAGGATGCTTCGGGGATCGTCATGCCCTTCATGGGCTTGGAGATACTGCCGATGTTTGCGTATGTGTTGCCGTTCTTTGCCTGCCGATGGATGACGGACAGCATACACGGCAGACCGACGATGTTGGCGAGGTTGAACCCGCGCAGTTCGTCCTCGGTGAACGCCTTGCCACGCCACGTTTCGAGCGTTGAGCGCAGTTTTGCCTTTTCGGACAGGCTCATGGTGTAGGTCATGCTCATGTAGCGCGGTTTCTGTTCGCCGTCTACTTCGATGGTTTCGGTCGGCAGTTCGAACTGGATGATGACCTCGCGGCGAACCGTGCCGCTCATTTCGTTCACCTGATCGCCTGTGTCAATTACCGCGATGCACCGCGCCGGATAGGTGTCTGCGTCGAGCAGAGGGATACTGGATTTCTTCGTTGCTGTTGCGATTAAACTCATTGTCTTTTGTCCTTTCTGTTTACTTGATTTGGATGTTCTTGTTCGTTACGATGGACGCGCCTGCGAGGTCTGTGCCGCCCTTGATAGCGTCCTTGATTGCCTTTTTGTCGTACTTGATGCTTTCCACGGTCTGCGCCAATCCGTCGATTCCCGACGCTCTGATCGCGCTTAACAGTTTTGCTTCGTCGTAGATTTGCAACGCTTCGCTCTTGCGGAAAGTCAACTTGCATCTCGGCGTTTCGAGCGTTTCCTGTCCGATCATCAGCAAGTTCTGCGAGAGATAGTTCTTCAACCGCTCGACGGTGCGTTCCTTGCTTGCGGCGCGATCGGACAGATTCTTCGCCTCTGCCTTGATCGCCTCTGCCTCTGCGGTCAGATTCTTGATGAGAAGCGCGATGTGTTCGCATTTCTCGTCAAATTCCTCGCCGATGCTCTCCAAAGTATCGTGGATCAGTTCGGGATCGTCGAACTCGCCGTTGTCGATTGCTTCCTGAAAAGCGTTCCATTGGTTCGTCAATTCGTACAGTTTCATGTGCTTTACCCCCTTTCCTCAAAAATCATCGTCTGCCAACTGCGCTTCGAGTTCCTTCGCCTGCTGTTCGTAGGCTTTGCGCTTGTTCTTCTCACCCGCAAGCGCGAACTGCGCTTCGGAAAGTTTGCGTTCGAGCATTGCGTTCGCGTCCGCGAGTTTGCTGTACTCGACGGTCAGCAGATTCAGTACATCCGGCAACAATTTGCTCGGAATCCTTACGGTTGCGTTTGTCATGTGTGTGTTCTCCTTTCTAATCCTCGGTGTCGATGTAGATGTCCCCGACGATGCGCCGCAGGGATTGGTTTTTCTTCGCTTTGTCTTTGTCCCCATACGGATTCTTGATCGGTTCGGGTTCGGGGACATTGCCGCCCAACCTCTTAATCTCTGCTTCGAGCAGTTCCATGCGCTTTTGCATCTCTTGGTAGCCGATCAACAACTGCTTGCCGATTCCGAGCAGGCCTTTGATGTCGAACAGGCTGTTGCCGTCAGGCAATATCCACAGTTTCACGACGCGAAAGTTGTGATACCGCTTGCCGCTTTTCGCCGCCTGCACAAGGTCATCAAGCCCAAAGCAGACAACCCAATCGCCTTTTTTTAGCCGAGCTGCGGCCTCGTTCGCCGCTTCGAACAGGATCGTGCAACGGTACTTTTCCTCGCCCGCCCAAAGGAACAGTTTGAAATATCCGCTCGGATAGGTCTTGCCCTTGTGATCCTTCCACTCTTGCCGCAGAACGTCCGTCCACAGCCGCCCGCAGATCGCCTTGTATACAGGCTCGTAGCGCGTCAGTTCGCTCTGTTCGAGTTCAAACGGATTCAGCGCGTCCTGTTCCTCTACGAATTTTTGCCGCTTCTTCCTTCCCGCCATTTCCTTACCCTTTCGTCGTGCGCCGTCGATACGACGCGCCGCTTCTGCGCGTATGCTTCCAGTTCCCGCTCGTCGATTCGATACGTTGCGCGTCCGTTGCGGATGCTGACATCGTAGGATTTGAGGATTCCGGCGCGGCAGAGTTTCCGAATATGCTCTGCGGATACATTCAACCGCTTCGCGGCATCATTCGTTGTCAACATCAATCCCAAGAGTTTTCGCCCCCTTTACCAACTGCCGTACCTTGTGCGCCTCGTTTCCGAGGACGGTGCGCAGGGTTTTGTTGTCCATCTCGACCGCGAACTTTTCCGCGCCGATCTTCAACTTTTCCGCTTTCAGTTTTGCGATCTCTGCGTCTTTCTCGCGGAGCAGTTCGTTGAAATACGCCGCCTGCTTGCGCAAGTCCTTGCGCGTTGCGATGTCTGACGAATAGATGATGACGAAGATCGCGCCGATGACGAGCATCCCGAACGCGATGGCATACGCCCAAAAGGACGATTCGAGAAAACCATTTAGCCATTCCATGATTCCGTATCCCCCTTCATCCATTCCGTAAAACAATACGGATCATCGTCGATCAACTCGCGGCAGGCTTTTTTCTGCGCTTCTTCCGGCAGTTGCGTGAAAGCGTTTGCAACGATGTCGTTGATTTGTGACGCGGTAAACGCTTTCAGATATAACGGCGCGATTCGCACTTGTTCAGATGTGCAGAAGCACTCCGCGTATTCGATGACCTCGTAAATTTTGTCTGCCACATCATCGATGCAATCGTCGCAGACCTCATTGTGCAGTTCGTCAACATCGTGCCATTCGCCGCACAGATAGCATTGCGCGACCTCGTTCAACTCGTCACATCCGCAGTACGGACATTCGTCCCACGAGTCCCCATCGCTGTGCCGGATGCGCTTGATCTCGCTGTCCGCGAAGATCGATTTACAATCCGCACACTCAAACATTTTTTCCATCGGTTACTCTTCTTTCGCTTTGTCGAGGATTCGGTTCAGTTCCATGCAGAACACCGTCAGCGTGTTGTACACGAGCCGCAGAACCTCGATCTGCGTATCGTTCGTTGCCGCCTGCGGTTCTGCCGCTCTCGCCTGTGCCTTTTCTGCCGCTTTCAACTGTTCCACATACGGTTTCGTGTAGTCGATGCGCGGAGTAATCGTGGCGCACGGTTCGGGCTTGTTTTCGTGCGGCACGTAGCCTTTCCCGATAACCTCTGCGCGGATGCCGAAGGTCTGTTGCAGTAAATTCAGCGTTGTCTGCGAAAGTCTGCCGCCCTGCTTTTCGCCTGTCATAACTGCGAGATACGAACCCGAATACCCCATCTTGATGGATGCGCGTCGAAAATCGTACCAGTGCTTTCCCAGTTCACTCCGAAGCAACTGCTTGTCTACCTCAAAAGTGCTTCTTGCTTTTCTCCCCATTGCTCTCTCTCCTTTACTCGCCCCAATTTTTGAAATATCTCTGCGCGATGTCATCCGCGCTTTCCTGTTCGAAAAATTCCGCTATCGTGTTGCGCCCCTGTTTGCGATATGCCTCGTCGGACAGATACGCGTTTGCCCTGTCGGGGTAATCCGGCTTCGACCGATCATATGCCCTGCGTTTCTCGTTGATCTCGTCCCGATGCTCTGCGGCGTATTTGCGCTGATACTCCGCGATCTTCTCCCTGTTCGCCTGCTTGTACTTGCGGTAATACTCGCGCTTGTACTCGCGGTATTCTTCCCGATGTTCTTCGAAATACTTCCTGTGATAGTCGGGATGCGCCTCGCGCCATTTCTTGGCGTACTCCTTCTTCTTCGCCTTGCGTTCTTCCTCTGTCATGTTGCTTCTCCTTTGCAGTTAGCGTTCGTGCTATCTATTAGGTTAAAAAAATTTCGTCCATCGTGCGACCAAGAATCTGCGACAGTTTGATCGCCTCGCCCAACGTGAAATCGCCCATGCCGTTGACCTTGCTATAAAAGGTTCTGTACGTCATTCCGAGCATTTCTGCAACCTCTTGTTCCGTCATTCGTGCAAGAATCACATACGATCTGATTGCGTAGTACGGATTGTGCTTCAACTGCTTGCCTTTGCCCATCGCGTTGCCCCCTTTCCTAAACTCACACGACTTGCCGTTCGTGCTATCTTGATTATAACCGATGCAGTTGGCGTTGTCAACAACTATTTTCACATTTTTGGAAGAAAATTGCAAAAAATGCTTGCAATCGCGGCAAGTGTATGGTAATATAGATAATGAAAGGAGGGGTTGAAATGGACGGACGCACAGGGAATCGCATCAAATCTTTGCGCAATGAAAACGGCATGATGCAGAAGGAACTTGCGAAGATTCTCAAAGAACGCTACGGATTCGATACGCCGACAACGACGCTTTCCCGATGGGAGAACGGAAAGCAAGAACCCGAAGTCAGCAAATTAAAAGCAATCGCTGAAATCTTCGGTGTAACGATTGACTACGTTGCAGGCATATCGGATGACAGGACAGGAATGACGCGCAAGAGAGGACTTGTAGCGTCGATATACGACGATTACGATGTGTTCTACGACGATCCTACGTTCGAGAACGAAACGGAACTTTGGAAGAAAATCCATTCGACGATTGACAAGAACCGTCTTGTGTGGAAGATCAATACGCTTCTGATCGGCGAAACGGACGAGAATCTAACGAAGATCGCGGCGATGATTGAATTGCTCAAATAACATCATTTCCGGCGATAATTGCATCAAATCGACCAAATATGAGCAAAATAAAAAAGGGGGCAAAACAAATGGCAAAGGCAAAGAAACGGACAGACGGACGGTATAGCGTATCGCTCGTCGTGGGACATAAGGACGGCAAACCTATCCGCAAAAGTTTTTACTCGCGGAAAAGTATCGCAGATGCGCGTCGGCAGCGCGACGAGTGGATGGACACGCACGAGTACGGTCACGACGGTGTGCCGACCGAGCGGCTCGACGGCGGGATCACTTTATCGGCGTGGGCAGAAAAATGGATCGCGTCTTATAAGAGCAATCTCACGCCAAACACACGCGATTATTATCGCAATCAGACGAACGCAATCTGCGACTACATGGCAGACGGTGTGCGCTTCGGGGATATGCCGATGTGTGCTTTTAAGCCGATTCACATCAGCACGTACCTTTCGACGCTTGCAGGCAAAAGCAAAAGCACGATTCGCGGACGCAAGATGACACTCCAACAGTTGTTTACGACGGCAAGACAGAACGGCATTATAGAGCGCGACATTTGCGCCGATCTCGCTGAAACAGCACAGACCGTGCGCGTAAAAGGAACGTATGAAGGGCATCACGCACTCACCCGCGAGTGGATCAACATCATAAACGCGCATTGGAGCGAACATCGCTTCGGCATCTATGCCCTGCTTGCGATTTGGACAGGGATGCGCCCCGCAGAATTGTGCGCCCTGCGGTGGGAAGATGTAGATAAAGACGCGAATGTTTTACGTGTGCGCCGTTCGCTCGACATCCGGCACGGAAGCGTCGAAAAAGATACGAAAACCGAATGTGGTGTGCGGAACATTCCGATGTTCGCAACCGTGCGCCATGCGCTTTTTTCGGGAGCTGCGAAGCGCAACAGCGAGTACATTTGCGCCCGCCCGAACGGACAACCATACGGTTATGAATCGCTGTCAGACGCATGGGAAAGTTTTCGGGGCTTTTTAGAGCGGATCGCGAACGGTGTTCCGCATCCTGAAAGCGCACAGGGCTTCCGCAAGGACAAGTGGGTAGCCAAACTAACCGAACAGAAAAAGGAGTGGATTGTTTTTGATTACACCCTGTACGACCTTCGCACCACTTTTTGCACGACCTTGTACGACGCAGGCGTTGACATTAAGACCGCGCAGAAGTATATGGGACATAAGGACGCATCCACTACGCTCCGCATCTACACAAAACTGTCCGACGAGCGAGAAAATGACAGCGCAAGCGCGGTGGACGCATTTATCGGCAAGACCTACACCGTCAAGGCGATCTAACGCGAGTTTTTTGCCGATAGGCGCAGAACGCGCTGAAACGCGATTTAAGCCCCTTTTTGTCGCGGACAGCACAGTTACCCTATCGGGCGCAGAAAATCGAACGTACCCCGATTGCAATCGTTACAATCGGTATCAATCGCACAACAGAAAAAAGCACAGGCGCAAGCGCGATCCTGTGCTTTTGTTTTTTATTTTTTCAAGCGAGATTTTTGTTGAAACAAACATTTTTCCACGCACCGACGCGCTCCGGCGGTGCAGTCGTGCGGTCAACGTGCAGTCAGGATGCAGTCAGTTTGTGCTGATTCCGAAAAATGGGCGCAAGCGGGCAAAGAAAAAAGCCCCTAAATTAGGGACTTTTTTGATGGTCTGGGTGGAGAGATTTGAACTCTCGGCCTCTTGAACCCCATTTGCAATATGTCAACTTTTAGAAAATGCCCGAAAGGTCTGAAAAAGTGCCTATTTGTCTGCATTTTATATTGTTTTCAAATGCCGTCAAACACCGCCAAACGCGCCCGAAAATGCAGTCAAAAACGCCTTATTTTTGCGCCGTGCGGTCAGAAATCGGTCAGTTTTGCGGATTTTTAGCGGCGATCTTTGCGCAGAGCTGCGCAAGGGCAAAAGAAAAGCGTCGGCGCGAACCGACGCTGTTTGTTTGTTATTTGTTGTTTGTTTAGCACGGAACCTTGCAGACGATTTCAACATCTCTATGAGCGATCCCGAAGAACCATGCGGATTGCGGGCATCTGTAAATAACGATTTCGTCCTCTGCGTATTGATAGTCGCACCAATAGTGATATTTTTTAGTGTCAACAGCGTTTTCTTCGATAACGCGATCAATAAATTCTTTTGTCATTCTTCCGCACTCCCTTCCGGCATCTTGAACCCATGCGCTTCCATGTCAGCGCGGATCAACGCTTTGATATAGCCCTGCTTGTTCTCTTGCGAATCGAGCCAAATTATCATATCGGCATCTGTGTTTTTGTAAAGCTGCAAACCTATTTGCTTCGTTTTTTCTCGCAGATATTTCTGTGTAGCGCGATAAGTGGATGCAGGCGTTTTCATTTTTCTATCCTCCATTATTTCATGTTCCTTTCGAGTATTTTATTATTTTTGTTTTATGCCTGTCAATAGCGGAATCAGAACGGCAATTCTGCGGGATGTTTGTCAGCGATCACAAGCAGAACGTCGTACAATGTGCGCCATTCATCCGAATTGTATTCGTTTTCTGCGTCCGCTTTTAGGTGATAGATTGCGTTCGTCAGATCGTCAACGACCTCCGCGTTACCATCTTCTCCGGCGAACATCGCAAGCGTCTTTGCTATATCGTCGGGCCACGGGTCGAGGACCATGCTTTTTCTTTCGTTGATTTTAGATTCCATTTTTCAGACCTCCTTATCCGGCTATAATGTTGCAGAAGAAATCTTCTTCTACAAAATATGTGTCCTCGTAGTAATCTTCTACAACAGACCGAGGAATATTGCACTCAAATTCGTATTCCTCGCGCATCTGTTCTCCTAAAACGTCCT